>Ga0210403_10000013_pt1 | contig 211522 bp, 184 predicted proteins | sample IncBWC19MmetaG_FD_150863 | JGI IMG/M metagenome (GOLD analysis project Ga0210403, IMG submission 150863) | Forest soil microbial communities from Barre Woods Harvard Forest LTER site, Petersham, Massachusetts, United States - Inc-BW-C-19-M | ecosystem: Environmental > Terrestrial > Soil >... | reverse complement strand
CAGTCTACGCATCCGTTCCAGATCGTGCGCTAAACCCTGTCACCGGACTGGACTAATTATCCCAAGTAACGCCGGACTGATTTTGCCGAGCGGCGCAGACTTGAGTCGCCTCGGCATGTGTCACCGAGACCCGATCGAAGTCCTCAGCACCTTCGAGGAACAGAATCTCGCCCTCGGCGAGCGTGAGCCACTCATGGATGCTTCGAAGGATCTGGTATCTATAGCCGCGAAGCGCGGCAACCGCCTGCCTAGACTCATCTCCCTGTAAGGGTTCGGTCATCGGCCGGATCCTTACGGGCCCTGTGCGTATCCAAGGTCCGCGAGGAATCCCGCAAGCTCTGTCTCTACTTGCAGGGCGCGCCGAATCGCCGCATCGTTGATCCTATCGGCGAGACGGAATGCCGGCATACCTTTCACGTATTCCGGCCAAGGCTGGCGCAGTTCGGCCAAAGCCTGTGGGGATGTCGGAGGCCGCAGTTGTTGGCAGCCATCGAGGTGGCGCAACAGCAGCGCTTCGTGGCAGGGTGTTTGCCAGATTACTCGTATGCGCGCCGCTTGCGCGATGGGTGCAATTTGCGCATCACGAAGCGGCGCTTGGCCCAACCGATCACCATCGATCAACACTGCCCGATGCACGTAGGGGGACTCACTCTTGCGTTCGCCCTCGAGAATTCGTTTCCGAGCCTGCTCAATGAGCGCCAGGGGGTCTCCGCCACCGGGCTTGAGCAAGACCACTTGAAGGTGAACATCACGGCGTTGATTCTCGAGCAGGCGGCCGATGAGTGCCCCATAGCCGCGCTCGCTCTCTCCCTCGCAACCCAAGAAGATCCGGCGACGCTGCGGGATGAGCAGGCGGCGACGACGCATCATCCGAGATGGGGAATCGCGCCATATACGCCGCCCAGATACTTACGGTAGTAGTTATCGCTTCGACGAACTGCCTGCACGTCCCGCAAGCTGTAGACGGTCGTGCGGCCACGGTCATCTTTTTCGCAGAAGAGAATCTCTTCCTTGACCAGATCCTCCAGCAACGAAGCGTTGTTGCACGTCATCCAAAGCTGGGCGTCATGAGGATTGCGTTTGCCGTCATGAAACCACCGGAGCATTTCGGGTAGCACAAGGGGATGAATGGCCAAATCCAACTCGTCGACTACCGCAACGCCGCCCGTTTCGAGCGCCTGATAAAGCAAAGGGTATATCCTGACAAACAGCCTTGTGCCGTGGCTCTCCAAGTGCACTGGCAGCGGCGTTGCAAGACCTCGGTGCTCGAACAAAGCAATGGGGCCATTGGCACCTGGTTGCACGCGCATCGATCGAACGCCCATGTCAATGCGCTGAATGTCCCGATTGAGGAGCTCAAGTTGCTTCGGGTTCGCGGCGTAATAACGAGCGATAGCGACGTCATCTATCTCCTGCTTTTCGATCAGGATGTTTGATTGAATCAATCCGGCGGTTTGCCATAGACGAGTTGCGAGCGGGTGCTTGAGTTGCGCTAGCGTAGAGATGACGCTCGCATTTGGCCGCAGCACTTTTTCAAGGGCTTGACGGAATCCGCTGAGCCCAAATTCCTTTCCTGCGCTTACGGCGCCCTTTTCGTCGCGTTCGAACAGGCGCACCTGCCGACCCGCATGGGGAGGCCAGTACTTTAAAACCTCAGATAAAACGTGCGGAGGCTGATCTGCGGGTCCGCCCAAAGAGACTTCGTAGGCGTATCGGCACTGGGTGACATCCGGATCATCCGCTCGCAGCAGGTCCGCGGGGCCCGAGAAGTGAACGGCAAGATGAGTCGGCAGGTGACGCGACTTCTCATCGTTGAAGCGCTGATAGGGCATCCACGATTCCGGCGCAGCGCGAAAGCTCTCTCTCACGAACCAGGATAGAAAGGACAAAGCCTTCAGTACATTTGACTTCCCCGAGGCGTTCGCACCAAAGAGCACAACTACCTTGGGCGCCCGTTCGGTAGCTCCGGCCCACAGGGGCGCAGTGCGCCCGGGCTCGTGCGGCATGTGGCTGGAGGCGCGCAGATCAATGACTTGCGGCTCGAGGACGGAGTAGAAATTGCCGATTTCTAGTCTATGTAGCATGAGGTTACGATATCATGAACAGAAATTTTCGACAATTTAAGGTTAAATACTGTTGTTCATGGCACATGTATTGCGATTTAAATGTTACTTATAGCAGCCCATTGCATTTGGTAAAACGTCCGAATGCTGAGGCCGGTTGATGAGGTAGAGGCACTTGGACACGGGCAGCGCGACTAATTCAGGCTCTGGTGCACGCGGGTTCGTGACCAACCAAACAGGGGCTCACCGCCGCGCTTCGGCGCTTGGGTACTCGATCAATTCACTGGCCAACCCCATCGGACGAGCTGCTCGAACTTCGCATAATGTCCTTCCTCTTCGAGGCGCGGACTAGCGTTTGAAGAGCTGCCCCGGCGCCGGTGCACCGAACACGAACTCAATCCAATCATCGTCGCGGTCCGGAGTCTGCTCTATCCGCACCTCGGAGATCATCGCGCCATTGTCCGTTGCCCGCTTGATCACCCGGATGAGCGCCGCGTGGTCGCGCGCGAACTCGTCGTACTTGATCTCCCCCGTTAGCACACGTTGCAGGGTCAGGAGCGAGATTTTCGTTTTGAGCGCATGCCGTGTACCACCACCGGACATGGTCGATCCTCCGTAGTAAGTCGGCTTGGCATAAAGTCTCAAGGCATTCAAGGGCATCCGCTCGATGGGAGGTAGGTGGCGGATCGCATCGGCGATTTCTGCCAGCGCTTCTTTCGCCGCGGCATGATACGTCTCGCAGCGATTCAGGAGGAGGCGGCATTTGGCCCAGCGGGCCGCAGGGCCGCGCCGTACGACATTCAACTCCTCGTGCAACGACCAGAGCGCCACTGCGTTGATGCGACGCGAACTTGAGGTCACGCCCCCCTGAATGCACCGCGGACCCCTCGCGACGTGGGGCTGGCCGCCGAGGAAAAGATGAACCACCTGCTCAATTGTCGGCCGACCGACGCTGGGCATCGTCGTGTTGAGCGCGCGGCAGTTGGCGTCGCACAGGATCACGATCGCCGGTAACTCCAACTTAGACTTTCGGATTTGTTCATCCTTTTTCTTTAGACGTCCCGTGATGGAGTTCTTGACTGGATCGGTCAAGACGGTATGGACCAAATGACCGGCGCCACCGATGGGACGGCCGGGACGGAAGGTGAGCGCACTCTGTGCACCGCGCGCCTGGAAACGCAACACGTGCTCCCGACTGGGAGCCGCCCGAATTCGCCGGAGGAAGTCGCGAAATTCAGCGGAGGCGAAGAATGTAGCCATATCCTTGCGATCTGGTACCGCCAGGATGAGACCTTCAAGTGTGTCCACGTGGCCGATCTGAGTGTGGGTGCCGCCGAGCTGATGCAGCTTCTCCTTGATGAAGATGCGCTGAAACTCTGCCTTGAACGCCTCGACGGGATTGCGCTCGTGGAGCGAGGCGTCCGAGATGGCGGTGATTTCTACTAGGACCTCGGCGTCGGTCGTGCGACTTGCATAGACGAGGTCAGGTTCTCGGGTGTTCTCGCGGGTTTCCGGTACTCGGATGTCGCCCTGCTGGGCCAGACCATAGATCGCCGCGATCTCCCATTCGGCCGCGACCGCCCAAATATTATGATGGTCACTGCTCTGCCATGGGGGCGCGTCAGCGTTCGAGGTAATCATTCCATTCTTCAAGGGTTTCTAAAAGTTGGTTCGAACTTTCTCTCCTTAGGGACGGGCCTGGTGATCCCGGCGAATCAAGCGCGCCTATCCCAGCCTGCCGCGCACCAATTCGAACACCGCCTCGCTCTCCCGTGCGCACTGATCGAGCAGTTTTTCAATCTCCGCTGTGGCCGCGAGTGCATACGCGCGATCCTTGAGCGAGGGCGCATTGATGTAGACATTGAGCGCCGCGCTGCGCAGCGCGCTGTTGGCCGCCAGCACGCCCACACCGGCGTCGCTGACGACCCCTGCAAAGCCTTTTTCGGCCGCGCGTCTGGACAGCGCCACGACCGCCGCGCAGGCGCGGGCGCAGGCCAGCGGGGTCTCGGTGGCGGCCCGCAAATTCGCTTGGATCGCCTCGGCACGCCGCGACTTTTCTTCGTCGTTTGATTTGGGCAGCCGATAGGCTGCCATGAGTCCATCGAAAGCCGCGATGTCTTCCGCGACCATCGCGGTCAGACGCTCGCGCAGCCGTTCGGACTCGTCGCGGAGGGCTGCCATATCGGCCGCAACCGCTTCCTGCCCTTTTTTGCCGATCGTCACGTTGCAAACCATGGACAGCAGCGCCGCGCCCATGGCACCGATGATGGCCGCCGCGCTGCCGCCGCCCGGGGTCGGTGCAGCGTTCGCCAATTCATTCAGAAATGCTTCCAATGACCGCCCGGTGATCATGCGCCCACCATCCCCTTGGCGATGCCATAGATCTCCTCGGCGTCCAGCAGCAGGTCATTTTGCTCGAACAGGCGCGCGACGCAGGCGCGGTGCAGCGCGAGCTTGAGCGCGCCAAACCCTAAGGCCCCGAACAAGATTTTGCCGTGGCCTGACGCGCCGCGATCGGTCAAACCCACTCCCTCGATACCGGCAGGCGGCGAGGCATTGGCATCGGCAATCAGTTCCAATGAGGCGTTCTCTTGCCAGCCTTTTGCGTCCAACAGGGTGATTCCCGGCGCGCCGGTCGCGAGCACAACGTGTGCGCCCTCGAGGGCGGCGGCTCGTTGCGCGTTGGTCGCAGCCTCGATGGCTTGCACCTCGAGTCCACAGCGCAATTTCAGCGCATCGCAAGCCGCCTGCACGACAACGCGCTTGCGCCCGGTTACGGCGACTTGGGCGCCTTCGCGGGCCAGCAGCAGCGCGGCGCGCTGACCCACCGGACCCGAGCCCGCGAGCACCACGGCGCGCTTGCCGCGCAAGCTGCGGCCATGGGCCAGCCACGCGACCGCCGCGGCAGCCGTGGTATTGGAGCCATTGCTGTCGAACATGATCGAGACGCGAAACTTCGCGAAGAATTTTGCCAAGGTCGCCGCCAGCACCGCTTCGCCTTGCGGCAGATTGGAGCCGCCGATGAAGATCGCGGTGTTTCTCTTGTCCTTCGGCGAGCGCGTAAAGATCGCCCCCTCCACCAAGCCGCCCACATTGCCGGCGTTCACGCCGCCATAGGCCGAAATGTGGTCCGCGCCGCCGTCGTAGCCGACGACGTTGTCAAATACTGAAGGGTGGGGATCGGTGTCGAACTGGTATAGGAGTTTTTTCATTCTCCGGGGATTGTATCAAGCCGCGGAGGTCACCAGATGCTGAGGCTTGCCCGCGACCCACGCGTCGATGTTGTCGACGAGCTGATCGGCGAGAAATTGCATGGCGCCGTCCGATGCCCACGCCACATGCGGCGTCAAGATAAAATTTGGACGCCGCAGGTCGAGCAGTGGATGGCCATCCCGCGGCGGTTCGACGCTGAGCACATCGAAGCCGGCGCCGGCGATCAATCCCGCGTCGAGCGCCCGAATCAACGCCGCTTCGTCCACCAGCCCGCCGCGCGCGGTGTTGATCAGCAGTGCGTTGCGCTTCATCTTGAGAAACGCGTCCATGTCGATCAGGTTGCGAGTCGCCGGCAGCAGCGGGCAATGCAGCGAGACGACATCGGATTGAGCCAGCACCTCGTCCAAGGGCGTGAACTCCACCCCCGGCATCTTCGGCGGCGGATGATCGGCAAACAGCACGCGCATGCCGAAAGCGCGCCCGATCGCAGCGGTGCCCCGGCCGATCGCGCCCTCGCCGACGATGCCGAGCGTTGCACCGTGCAAATCACCGATGTCATGGGTGAAGAAACAGAACTGGTCCGATCGATTCCAGACGCCTGCTTCGACATCTTGCCGGTAGCTCAGTAAATTGCGGCGCAGCGCGAGAATCATCGCGAAGGCATGTTCGGGAACGGTATGCACCGCATAATCTCGAATATTGGCGACGGCAATGCCGTGCCCGTTGCAGTAGGGAATATCCACCACGTCATAGCCGGTGGCGGCCACCGCGATCAGCTTGAGTTGCGGAAGCTGCCCCAATGTCTCGGCTCGCAGCGGCACCTTGTTGATGATGGCAATCTGCGCGCCGCTCAGGCGCGCCACGATTTGTCCGGCGTCGGTTTTTGGGTGCTCGACATATTCGGCGCGAAACTTAAATTCATGCAGCGTCGCTTTCAGCGACGCTCGATCCAGGAACACCACGCGCATCGTCAATGTTTCCGCCAATAGGTTTGCGCGGCGGCCACCCCGCTTCCCGGTTCGATGTTCATCCCGATGTCCATCATGGCCATCTCTGTTCCGGCGATCGCACCCAGCAGCATGAGCTCATTGAGATCTCCAACGTGGCCGATGCGAAACAATTTCCCGGCTACTTTCGACAGTCCCGCGCCCAGTGACAAATTGTAGCGTTTGTAGGCACGCGCGATGACCGCGGCGGCATCGACGCCCGCCGGAACCATCACGGCCGAGACCGTATCCGAGTACCACTCGGGTGCCACTGCGCAGAGATTCAGTTTCCAGCCCTGCATGACGGCAGCCCGCGTGCCGCCGGCAAGATAGCGGTGGCGCTTGAACGCGTTGTCCAAGCCTTCCTCGGCCAGCATCCGGAGCGCCTCGCGCAGGGCGCAGAGCATCTGCAGCGACGGCGTATAGGGGAAATAGCCGGAGGCATTGGCCTTGACCATATCGCCAAAATCGAAGTAGGAGCGCCGCGCGGTGGAGCGCTGCGCGTACTCGAGGGCCTTCTGGCTGATGCAGGTAATTCCTAAGCCGGCGGGCAACATGAGGCCCTTCTGCGAACCGCTGATGCACACATCCACGCCCCATTCGTCCATGCGAAAGTCGATGCTGGCGAGCGCGCTCACCGAATCCACCATGAGCAGTGCAGGGTGTTTGACGCTGTCCATCGCGCGGCGGATGGCGGCAACATCGCTGGTCACGCCCGTAGCCGTTTCGTTTTGGCACACCAGAACCGCCTTGATGCTGTGCGCTCGATCGCCCTCCAGGGCTGCCAGGTATCGCTCCACGGGTGCGCCTTCGCCCCACGGCGTCTCCAACAATTCGACCTGAAGTCCGAGTCGGCCGCACATGTCGGCCCATAAGTGGCTGAATTGACCGAAGCGCGCGATGAGCACTTTCGCGCCGGGATCGAGGCAGTTGGTCAGGGCTGCTTCCCAGCATCCGGTTCCGGAGGAGGGGAACAGGATGGGATGGCCAGTCACCGTTTTGAAAATGGGCTTTAACCCATCAAGGCAGGCTCGGGTGAGGGTAGGAAAATCCGGTGAGCGATGATCTTCCGAGGCCACGGCCAGGGCGCGCAAAATGCGATCGGGAACGTTGGTCGGCCCGGGAACAAACAAGAAATTTCGGCCTGGCATCGCGATCCCCCGTGATTATGCGTCGATCATGCTGCAATTGGAGCCTTAAGAGTTTTCGATGTGGTTGCCAATACCGAGTATCCTCACGGCTAAAAGGCAGCCCGAACACAGCGTCTTTCGCTCGGATTGTACGTCAAGATCTTTGATATATGAGATATCAGGAGAGGGATGATGCGCATAGCCATCGTAGGGCAAAGAGACTTCGGCAGGGCGGCGATGGACGCCTTCGTGAAACGCGGACACATCGTCGCCGGCGTCTTTTGCGCTCCTGAGAAGCCCGGCGACGCATCCGATCCTCTGCGCCAGGGTGCCGAGCAGCTCGGCATCCCGGTCCACGCCTTGCCCTCCCTGAGGCTTGAGGAAGCCCGACGAGCGCTGCATGCGCTCAACGTGGATCTCGCCGTCTTGGCCTATGTGCTGCAGTTCGTGCCGCAGGATTTCGCCACGATCCCGACGCATGGAACGATTCAATTTCATCCTTCGTTATTGCCGCGCTATCGCGGGCCCAGCTCCATCAATTGGCCGATCATCTTGGGCGATACCCGCACGGGCCTCAGCATCTTTCGGCCCGTGGACGGGCTCGATGAAGGGCCGATCATCCTGCAGAAAGAGACGCCGATCGGTCCCGACGAAAGCGTCGGCAACGTGTACTTCGGAAGGCTGTTTCCCATGGGCGTCGAGGCGCTGTTGGAAGCGGCGGATTTGGTGGTGAGCGGAGCCGCGCAGGCCGCCCCGCAGGATGAGTCCTGCGCAAGTTACGAGGGCTGGTGCCGCGATGCGGAGGCGCGCATCAACTGGCATACGCATGTGGATCAAACCTACAACTTGATCCGAGGTTGCGATCCGGCGCCGGGTGCGTGGACACTGTTCAATCACAAGCGTCTGCAGTTGTACGACGCCCGCAAACATGCGGCGCGCGCTTTTTCGCAGGTCAAGGGCCGAATCGGGGCAGTCACGAACATCGATGAGCACAGCGTGAGGATTTCAGCCCAGGGCGGGCTGATCGAGGCGTTCAAGCTCAGATACGACGGCGGCAAGAAGTTGCCCGCGCCGCAATTCTGCGCTGACGCCGGCTTGAAGTTGGGCACCATCCTCGGAACTTAAAATTGCGGCTACGTGGGCAGACAGGCTACTGGATGGTCAGCACGATCTTGCCGATGTGATTCGAAGACTCCATGAGTCGATGCGCCTCGCCGGCCTGCGCGAGGGGGAAGGTCTTGAATATCACCGGCCGTACTTGGCCGGACTCAATCAGCGGCCAGACGTTCTGGCGCACGGCGTCGGCGACCGCCGCCTTCTGCGCAACCGTTCGAGATCTTAGGGTTGAGCCCGTCAGGGTCAAGCGCTTGGTCAAGATCATCGCGACATTGATGTCCGCGCGCGCGCCGCCCAGCAGTGAAATGGTGACGACGCGGCCCTCGACCGCTGCAATATCCAAATTCCGCTGCACATAGCTGCCGGCAACCATATCGAGCGTAATGTCGACGCCGTAGCCTTGAGTCTCCCGGCGGATGACATCGACAAAATCCTCGCTCTTATAGTCGATCCCCCGCACCGCGCCCAGCGCCTCGCAGGCGCGCGCCTTCGCTGCGGTTCCCGCGGTCGCAAAAACCCGGGCACCCCACGCCTTGGCGAGTTGAATGGCGGTGGTACCGATGCCGCTGGTGCCGCCATGGATGAGAACGATATCGCCGGCTTTGCATCGGCCACGCTCGAACAGATTGGTCCACACCGTCATGAACGTTTCCGGTATCGCCGCCGCCTCCACCAAGCCCAAGCCCTTGGGTATGGGCATCGCCAAGGGCGCCGCTACAATGGCGTAGCCGGCGTAGCCGCCGCCCGGCAGCAAGGAGGTCACCTTGTCGCCGAGAGAGAGGCCCGAAACTTTTGGTCCCAATGCCACGATCTCGCCTGCGATCTCCATGCCCGGCAGGTCGGACGCGCCCGGCGGCGGTGGATAGCGGCCTTGACGCTGCATCACGTCCGGCCGGTTCACGCCGGCGGCCGCCACTCGGACCAGCACCTCATCCTCGCCGGGTTGAGGTATCGGCCGCACCGCTGTCCTTAACTGTTCGGGTCCGCCGGGCGCCGCGATTTCCACCACCGTCATTTCACGAGGCAAGCTCATTGATTCTCTCCGCGCTTCGGCTAATGTCGAAAAGGGCGGGCCAATCTAGACGCTCTGCAATAATTGGGCAAGATTCCGCGATTTTGCGGCAAGATGGTCCCATGTTCATTCGTCAGCTTGACTATCTGGTGACGCTCGCGCGCGAAAAACATTTCGCCAAGGCGGCGGAGGCCTGCCATGTTTCGCAGCCTGCGCTGTCCTCAGGGATCCGCAGCCTGGAAAAGGAACTCGGCATCATGATCGTGCAGCGCGGCCGCCGCTTCATGGGATTCACGGCGGAGGGCGAACGAGTGCTGGTATGGGCGCAGCAGACGCTCACATCGCTGTCGCATATGCGAGAGGATGCATCAGTCGCCAAGTCCAGCATGGCCGGCACGCTGCGAGTCGGCGCGATTCCCACCACCATGACCGTCACGGCGTTCATGACGGGGCCGTGCCGGGCACTGTATCCGAATATTCGCTATGCCATTTCATCGCTGAGCACGGCAGAGATTGCCGGCCAGCTGGACCGCTTCGAATTGGATCTTGGCCTGACGTATCTCGACGAAAAGGCTCTCGAGGGCTTCGAATCGTTGCATCTATTCGATGAGCGCTATGTTTTGCTGTCCAGCCGCAACGCGGCGCTTCCGCCCACCCTGACATGGGAGCAAGCGGGGCGATTGCCGCTGTGTCTGCTCACCGGAAAGATGCGCAACCGCCAGGTGATCGACGCGGCGTTTCGACGCGCGGGCTCGAAAGCCGACGTGATCCTTGAAACGGATTCCATTTTCACGCTGTACGCTCATGTGAGCGAGGCTGGGCTGTTCAGCATCGTGCCGCACAGCCTGCTGATTTTTTTTGACAGGGCGAAGGTCCGCGCGACGCCGGTGTTGCCGCATCTTACCCGTGCGATCGGCCTGATCGCACGCAATCAACCGGCGCTTGCACCGATTACCGCCGCGGTGTGGGAGGCCGCCCGCGGCCTTGATCTACAGAGGCGCTTCGATCTCGCGCTGGTCTGAATGGCGCGGCGCCTTGGGCATCACCGGCATGGCTGCGATGATGTCTGATCTCGGCCACGCAGCGGTCAAACGGCGCTCGGGCGCCGATGCAGGTCGAGTGGCATTGTCTGACGCAGCCACTTAAGCTCTTCGGATGAAGTTTTGCACGGTAGCATCACGGAAATGAAAACGGCCTACATCACCCATGCGGACTGCTTGCGCCACGAAATGGGCGCGGGACATCCTGAATGTCCCGATCGATTGAAGGCAGTCAATGCAGAGATGCGCGCGTGCGGGCTGCTCGAAGAATTGCGCTGCCTGGAAGCTCCGCTTGCCGGCGCCGAGGACTTAAAACGCGTGCATCGCGCCGCGTACGTCGATGCCATATTCGAGAATGCGCCCACCGAGGGCTATGTGCAGCTGGATCCGGACACCGCGATGAACCCGTACAGTCTCGCCGCCGCGCAACGCGCCGCCGGTGCCGGCATCCTCGCCGTGGATGAGCTGATGGCCCAACGCTCGGGCAATGCGTTTTGCGCGATTCGGCCCTGCGGCCACCACGCCACGCAGGTTCGTTCGATGGGTTTTTGCATTTTCAACAATATCGGCGTGGCGGCGGCGTACGCCTTGGAAAAGAAAGGCCTCGAGCGCGTCGCGGTGATCGATTTCGACGTGCATCACGGCAACGGCACCGAAGACATGTTCAGCTCTCCGCACTGGCACAAGCGCGTGCTGATGACGAGTTTTTTCCAGCACCCCTTCTACCCCTACAGCGGCACCGCCAACCCCGCGCCCAACATGATCAATATTCCGCTGGCGGCCGGCAGCGGCGGGGCGGCGGCGAAGAAGGCGGTGGAAACGCACTGGCTGCCCGCGCTCGAGGATTTCAAGCCGCAGATGATTTTCATCTCCGCCGGATTCGACGCCCACAAGGAAGACTTGCTCGGCGGGATGGCCCTCGTTGAGGCCGACTATGCGTGGATGACGCGTGAATTGCAGCAGGTGGCTGCCAGATATTCGGAGGGGCGCATCGTTTCCATGTTGGAGGGCGGCTACAACTTGTCGGCGCTCGGCCGCAGCGCCGTCGCGCATGTCCGGGCGCTGACCGAGGCGGCGTCGAATCAGGTGTAGAGCCTGCCGACGCTCTCGGCCACGCACACCGGCTTCGGTTGGCCCTCACGTTCGATGCTGACTTCGGTAATCAGCTGCACGCCGCCTTCAATGGCCTCGAATGACAACAGCTTGAAATGTGCCCGCAGGCGGCTGTTGACGGGAACGGGTGCCGGGAAGCGAACGCGATTCAAGCCATAGTTTACCGACAGGCGGACGCCGTTGATGTTGTGCGAGCTGCGAATGAAGAAGGGCAGCAGGCTCAAGGTCAAGAACCCATGCGCCACGGTCGAGCCGAACATGCCCGCGGCGGCACGCTTCGGATCGACGTGGATCCACTGATCATCGCCGGTCACCTTGGCAAATTGGTCGATACGGTTCTGATCGACGGTCAGCCAGTCGCTCACGCCGATCTGGGAGCCGACCAGTGACTGCAGTTCTTGCACATTTTGGTAGGTTTTCAAGGGAGATCCTCGCGCCTCGCGACGATGCGAACACCAAGCCCGGGACGCCTCTTTAAAATTCGGCTGGCGGCCCTATCTAGGTACCTTACGCTGAATAGTAGAGGACATTTGTGAATAAAGCTGTGTTGGGCGTATACCCCGCTCCGAAGGGTCATTGGGTGGGCGATGGGTTCCCGGTGAGGAGCCTGTTCAGCTATGACCGATTGGGAGGGCAGATCAGCCCGTTTCTGCTGCTCGACTACGCCGGCCCGGCGGTGTTCACGCCGGCTGCGCACCCGCGCGGCGTGGGCGAACACCCGCACCGCGGATTCGAGACCGTGACCATCGTCTATCAAGGTGAAGTCGCGCATCGCGATTCCACGGGCAACAGCGGGGTGATCGGCCCCGGCGATGTGCAGTGGATGACGGCAGCCGCGGGAATCCTGCACGATGAATTTCACTCGCCCGCCTTTACACGACGCGGCGGCACCTTGGAAATGGTGCAGCTCTGGGTGAACCTGCCCGCCGAGCACAAAATGTCGCCGCCACGCTATCAAAGCATCCTCGATGCGCACATACCGCAGGTTGCACTGCCGTCCGGTGCCGGCAGCCTGCGTGTCATCGCGGGCAACCACGCTGGACAGCGCGGTCCGGCAGCGACGTTTACCGAGCTCAACGTATGGGATATGCGGCTCAGCGCGCAAAAAAACGTCACCCTGTCCGTGCCTGAAAATCACGGCGCGGCGATCGCCGTGTTGCGCGGCGCTATTACCGTTAACGGATCGCACGAGGCGGGGGGCGCCGACCTCGTTCTGCTGGAGCGCGGCGGTAGCACGATGACGGTTGCTGCCGCGGCCGACAGCACGCTGTTGGTGTTGAGCGGCGCACCCATAGCCGAACCCATCGCCGGCTATGGGCCATTCGTCATGAACACCCGGCAGGAACTCGAAGCGGCCATGACGGATTTTAGGCTGGGGAAATTCGGGTTCCTGCCGGCACCCGATTTCAGTGCGGAACCGGCAATTTAACCGCACGCAGAATACTCCGACAGGCTCCCCGGGGCAGAATATTGGTGCGCGGTAAGCGCGGTGCTATGCTGCCAAGCTGAAGAATGCGGCGCGTATAACGACGTTGCAGCGTTGAGGCGGGCACTTGAAAGACACAAAACGGGCTTTTTTATCGCGGGCCCATGGTCGAATGCGCTGGTTCGGCGGAGGGCTATTGGCCGTTGCCTTGGCCGGTTGGCCGCTTTGGACCAGCGCCACCGCGCCTGAAGTGTCGCCGCCCACGACACCGGTCGTTGATCCCATCGATGAGCTGACGGAGATCATGGTTGAGGCGCGCGAGCCGCGCTACGTGTCCCCCACTCGCCGGGATCAGATTGGCCGCATCTGGGCGCCGGTCATGATCAATGGGCGGGGACCCTTCCGTCTGGTGCTCGATACCGGTGCAAGCCACAGCGCCATCACCGCCTTGGTGGCCCTGGCGCTCGGCATCCCGACAGACCGCTCGCCGCCGGTCATTCTTCGAGGGGTCACGGGGTTTGCCACCGTGCCGACGATCCGGGTGGATACCTTGAGCGTCGGCGACGTGGCGGTTGATCAAACGATTCTCCCTATCGTTCCCGACGCGCTGGGAGGCGCGGAGGGGGTGCTGGGTTCCGAAGGTCTGCTGGGAAAGCGGATTTTCATCGATTTTCGCCACGATCGAATCAACATCGCTTATTCGAAGAACGAGCGCTCGGGCCCTGGGTTTGTCAGCGTGCCCTTCCACTCTTTGCGCGGCACGCTCGTGGTCGTGGATGCCTTTGTCGGTCAGGTCCGCTGCAAGGCCATCATCGACACCGGCGGTCAGGTTTCGATCGCGAACCTTGCGCTCAAGGAAGCGCTGTCGCGCGTGGGGAGCCCGCCGCGTTCCAAAATCGACAGCATCATCGGCGCCACCAAGGACGTCCAAAAGGGTGAATTGATGGACACACCGGCGATCGGACTGGGGGCCATCACCATCCACGATCCCGGCGTGACGTTTGGCGATTTATATATATTCAAGCAATGGCGGCTGACGAATGAGCCGGCGATTTTGATCGGCATGGATACCCTGGGGTTGCTCGATACCTTGATCATCGACTATCGCCGGCACGAGCTGCAGCTGCGCATGCTGAACGCGAGCTAGGTCCGGAGTCACGCATGATCAATAAACCGCTTGTCGGTGTAGCCGCCTTGGTTGTCGTGCTGGCGGCGGCCGGCGTGTACTATTTCAACCGCCGCAACCCGCCTCCGCCGGCCGCACCCAGCGCACCGGCGGGCGTTGCGCCCGCGGCGCAAGAGCCGGGCATCGCCCATCCCCTGCCGCAAGCCGGTAGCGCCGAGCTTGCGGCGGCCCTGCCCGAATTGGCCGAAAGCGATGCACCCCTGCGCGAGGCACTCGTGCAATTGAGCAGCGCCGATGCGGTAAGGAATTTTCTGGTGCCGCAGGATCTCGTCCGCAAGATTGTCGTGACCGTCGACAATCTGCCGCGGCAGAAGATCGCGGTGGATAAGCGGCCCGCCAACTCGGCGCCCGGTTCGTTTCTGGTCAGCGGGGATGAATTGCATGCCACGTTCGATCAGCGCAATGTCGAGCGCTACAGGCCGATGGTGGCGATGATCAGTCATCTTGACGCCAAGCAGTTGGGCGCGCTTTACATTCGCTACTATCCGCTATTTCAGCAGTCATACCAGAACTTGGGCTATCCCAACGGCTATTTCAACGACAGGTTGGTTCAAGTCATCGACGACTTGCTCGAGACGCCGGATCTCAAAGGGCCAATCGAATTGGTGCGGCCCAACGTCATGTACATCTATGCCGATCCCGCGCTCGAGTCGCGGTCCGCAGGCCAAAAATTGCTGATGCGAATGGGTCGAGAGAATGCCAATGCCGTCAAAGCCAAGCTGGCTGAACTCAGGGCCGTGATCAGCGCAGGGCCGCTCCAGCATTAGCAACGATCCGCTTCAAAAAAGAACAGGAAATGACCATGGCGACGACCTCCGTGAATGCGGGACTGCCGAGGAATGCGGCGGCGCTGCAAAGTAAATGGCTGATCATCGGTGCCGCATCGTTGGGCACCGTGTTCGAGTGGTACGACTTCTATTTGTACGGCCTGCTCGTCAGCATCCTCACCTCGCAATTTTTCTCCGGCGTCAATGAAGTCACGGGATTCATATTCGCGCTGGCTGCCTTTGCGGCCGGTTTTGCCGTACGGCCTTTTGGCGCATTGGTGTTCGGGCGCCTGGGCGACCTGGTGGGACGCAAGCATACCTTCCTCATCACCATGGGGATCATGGGCGGATCGACGTTCGCGGTCGGATTACTGCCGAGCTATGCCACCGCGGGCGTTTTGGCACCGGTTCTGCTGCTGGCGTTGCGTCTTTTGCAGGGTCTGGCGCTCGGCGGTGAGTACGGCGGCGCAGCGATTTATGTTGCCGAGAATTCGCCGCAGGAAAAACGCGGCCTGTTCACCAGCTTCATTCAGACCACCGCGACCTTGGGGCTGTTCGGTGCATTGATCGTTGTCATCGCGACCCGCACCAGCCTCGGCGAGGAAGCATTCAAGGCGTGGGGGTGGCGCATACCGTTCCTGATTTCGGTCATCTTGCTCGGCGTCTCTCTGTGGATCCGCATGCAGCTGGCCGAGAGTCCGGTGTTCGTCAAGATGAAGAACCAGGGAACGACCTCGAAGGCGCCGCTCTCCGAGGCCTTCGGCCGCTGGGCGAATTTGAAGATCGTGCTCATCAGTTTGTTGGGTGCGGTCATGGGGCAAGCGGTGGTGTGGTACGCGGGACAGTTCTACGCATTGTTCTTCCTGGAGCGCACGTTGAAGGTCGATGGCGCCGCCACGAACATCATGGTGGCAACCGCGCTGGTGCTGGCCACGCCGTGCTTCATCTTGTTTGGCTGGCTGTCCGACAAAATCGGCAGAAAGCCCATCATCATGACGGGCTGTCTGCTGGCGATGCTGACGTACTTCCCGCTGTTCGGTGCGCTCACGCGTTATGCCAATCCGGCGCTGTACGCGGCACAATCCGCCGCGCCGGTCACGGTGGTGGCGGATCCGAAAGAGTGCTCGGTTCAGTTCGATCCCATCGGCAAGAATCCATTCGATTCAACATCCTGCGATATCGCGAAGAACTTTCTCGCCAAAGCCAGCGTGACTTATAAGAGCGAAGATGCCCCGCCGGGAACGGTGACGCAGATTCGCAGCGGCAGCAGCACCTTCGATGCGCCGGATCCGAAGATGGTCAAAGGCGCAGAGCGCAAGGCCGCGATCGCGGCTTTCCAAAAGCAAGTCAAGGGAGCCTTGTCGGCCGCAGGCTATCCGGACAAGGCGGATCCGGCCGCCATCAACAAACCGATGGTGGTGCTCATCCTGTTCGTCTTGGCGCTCTACGTCACCATGGTGTATGGGCCGATTGCGGCGCTGCTGGTCGAATTGTTTCCCGCGCGCATTCGCTACAGTGCGATGTCGCTGCCCTATCACATCGGCAATGGCTGGTTTGGCGGCTTCCTGCCGACCATCGCTTTTGCGATGGTGGCCGCAACCGGAGATATCTACTACGGCCTTTGGTACCCCATCGTTGTCGCCGGCATCACCGTGGTCCTGGGCTTGCTGTTTCTGCCGGAGACTTTCAAGCGGCCCATCGAGGCTTAGCGGCAGCACCGTGCCGCGCTGAAATGGACGCCGGCGCAGATCTGCGACGGCGTTCTCCGGTTACATTCCCTTCACAGAGGTAGCCGATCGACGAACTGTGACGTTATGCGTTCTGTATACGCCGTACTTTTACGTACGCTCACGCATAACCATCAGAAATGGCGGGTAACTATGTCTAATCTGAAAAAGTACTCATTGAATTCAAGGCTTCCTGCGGCCGTCGCCGCAGCGGCCTTATCCGCGGCCACCCTGCTGGGAGGCTGTGTGGTGCGCACGGTGGTGCAGGCGCCGCCGCGCCCCTATGTACAGCCGGCTTATGTACAGCCGGCGCCAGCTCCGGCATACGACTACCAGCCGGCGGTCGATGTCGAGGTGACGGCCCGCGAGGCGCCGCCTCCCTTGCCGGACTATGAACAGCCGCCTTGCCCGGAGGATGGCTACCTGTGGACGCCCGGATACTGGGGCTGGGGCGGGGGCGGATATTACTGGGTGCCGGGAACCTGGGTACAACCCCCGCAAGTCGGCTTGCTGTGGACGCCCGGCTATTGGGGCTTCGTGGGCGGGATCTACTCCTTCCATGTTGGCTATTGGGGTCCGCATGTCGGCTACTACGGCGGCGTGAATTATGGCTTCGGCTATGTCGGCGTCGGGTTTGCCGGCGGCCGCTGGGTCGGCAATTCATTTGCCTACAATCGCACCGTGATGAACGTGAATGTGACCAATGTCCACAACACCTATAACGAGACGGTCATCAACAATGTCTCCGTCACCCATGTGAGCTACAACGGCGGACCGGGCGGCACAGCCGCGGCACCCACCGCGCAGGAGCGCGCCGCGGCGACGGAACGTCATGCTCCGCCGACCGCTTTGCAACATCAGCACGTGCAAGAAGCGGTGCGCAATCCGGCATTGAGCGCCAGAACCAACGGCGGCCATCCGGCGATTGCAGCCACCCCGAGACCGGCGGCATTCAATGCGCCCGGCGTCGTGGGAGCACACGGCGCGAGCATGCCGCCCAGCGCCGCGCAGCACACCGCCGCACAGCCGGGCCAGTTTGGCCAGCAGAACGGCACGCAGCACGCGCCAGGACAGCCGGGCCAGTTTGGCCAGCAGAGCGCTGCGCCGCATACGCCAGGACAGCCGGGCGTTGCGCGTACGCCGGGACAACCCGGCCAACCCAACAACTTTGTGCGCACGCCGGGGCAGCCGAGCGGTGCCGCCCGTACACAGGGTCAGCCCGGGCAGCCGAGCCCCGTCGCACATGCACAAGGTCAACCGGCTCAGCGCCCGTCAGGACAGCCTGCTGCCCGGCCGGCCAATCAGCCACAGCGTGCCAAGCCAGAGGAAAAAAAAGGCGAGCACGAGAAATAATCCGCGAGCGCATCCAATGAATCCGCGGCCGAGTGTTCGGCCGCTTTTTTTTGTGGCGACCGGGGAGGCCGACGATACTATCCTCGGCAGTCGCGACACGCTGGGCAAAGCCGATGCAGCCCTCGCCATCGGCAGTTAGCAGTCCAACGATTAGCCCTCTACGCGACTTCAACCTGGCCCCTTGTTGCGATGAGGATGTGCAGGGGGCATGATCAGAAGCGTAGGATGCTTGATGGAAGTGGCTTAACTAAACAAGTCAATGAGTTGCGAACGGTCAGGCTTGGCGGTGAACAGGAGGGCAGTGGAATGAATTCTTTGTCGTTCACGGTGTCCGATGGTGTCGCGACCTTGGCCTTGCAGCGCTCTGCGTGCAGCAACGCGATCGATATCACGGTCATTCGCTCTATACATCTGGCGCTAGATCAAATCCAAAAGGGCGAGGGTGGTGCAAAGGCCGTGGTGATCACCGGCAGCAACGATGTCTTTTGCAGCGGCCTTGACCTTCATTCCATCGACCTGAAACCGGCCGAGGCTCGACAGCGGGCGCATTTCGAAATGCGGCGTTTCATGGACCCGCTCATTCTGCGTTTGAGCGGATTCAGGTTTCCGATCGTCGCGGCCATCAATGGTGCCGCCGTCGGCGCCGGCATGAGTCTGGCGCTCGCCAGCGACATCATCATTGCGGCCGATAGTGCCTATTTTCTGCCGTCGTTTGCGCGCTTAGGCTTGGTGCCCGATGCCGGCATCACCTTCCACTTGGCGCGCCGCATCGGCGCGGGCCGCTCGCTGTCTTCGTTGATGCTCGCGGAAAGGATCGATGCCAAGACCGCGCTCGAGTGGGGGCTCGTGTATGCGGTGGTTCCGGCCGCTGAACTGCTGGCGCGCGCCCAAGCCGTTGCGCATCGGCTCGCCACAGGCCCCTGCGCCGTTCTTGGGCAGATCCGCACCCTGCACACCTCGACGTTCGACAATTCGCTGCAGGAACAATTGCGTGCCGAACGCAGCGCGCAGGAAATGACGCTCGAAACCCAGGATTGCGTCGAAGGCGTGCGGGCGTTTTTCGAGAAGCGCGAGCCTAATTTTTCCGAACACTAGGAGCCGCGGATACGCTCCCGGCCGCTTCGAGGCCCGGCTTGGCGGTAATCGCGATGCGTACCGCCGCCAGGGGCGCGCGATCGTCAAACGGCTGGCTCAGCGGGTCGGGCGGCACGCCCAGCAAGGTCCATAACAGTTCCAGATCCGCAGATTGCGGCGTCGCTCTGATCTGCTGGTAAAGACCGTACATCACATGTGTCCCGGTGGCCGCGTCGCCGATTCGCAGTACTTCGCCGATATTTCCGTCGAAGCCGTAGCCGCCCGTTTCCTCGAGGATGGCGCGCAAGGCGACCTGCAGTCCAATACGGTTGGCGGTTTGCTCGCGAATGGCTACGTCTGCCTGCAAGCAATAGAGCGCCCCGCCCCAGTAGGTGCGGGCCCACGACGGCGCTTGATCGATGCCTCCTTCCCCGGCGCGCGGCAGCCCCATCGGCATGGAACGGCGATCTTCGGCCCACACATCGGCAATGGCGCGATTGCCGTATTGTGCGCGCGCGATGCCCTCGACATAGGTGGCCAGGCCTTCCGCCAGCCAATCGTGGGTTCTACCGACTTCGGGCAGCGCGAGATGCACCATCTCATGCACCATTACCCAGTCCGCCGCCAGTTGATCGCGCGTGGTGTCGCGGCCGACGCGCATTTGAATCGTCAATCCGGAATCGTTCGTGGTGCGTCCGCCGTTGATGCCGTGCCCATCCATGCCTCGCAATCGAATGAGGACCAAGGGGGCGGGGAATCGGCCGTAATAGTCCGCGACAATGTGCGCCGAGCGATCGATCCACTCGCGCAACAGCGACTGCTCTTTTGCGAGCATCTCGTCCACGGCGACGCAAATCGTGGCTCCGCCCACCTGCAGCTGCGCGCTCACCGGCGTTGGACACGCCGCGTGCGCCAGTGCGCAAACCGAGCTCAAGCCCGCCGCGCCGACCAACCGCGATATGCGCATTAGGAGCCTGTCGGAGTATTCAGCGTGAACCCTTCGTACCCTTGCAGATTTCGCTTCATGCTTTGTTGTCGGCTCCTCATTGGGAATAGACCCAACCGCGTCGCCTGCGTCTCGCCTGAAGCGAAATCTGCCGCGGTCGCGGCCACGTTGAATACTCTGACAGGCTCCTTCAACTCAGTAGATCATTGAGGCGCCGCGGGCCGCTCAAATAGCGGCTGCCGGCGACGAAGAAGCGCAACCGCCGGTCGGCCGCCTTGGTCAGTCCAATCCGCACGCTATCGCCGATCGACTTGACCTTGTGACCGTCGCTGCCGATCCAAAGTTGCGCATCGGTAAATAGGTTCAAACCGTCATGACGCAAGTTTACCCGCAACGCCGCGGTCAATCGACCCGGCCCGCGCGTCAAGTCGGTCAGCTTAAGATGATTGGCGTTACGCTGCATACGTTCGGTACCGTACAGAGGCTCGAGCGCGCGCAACAGCACGCCGGAACCGATTCCTCCGGGTTCGCTCGAGACATTTAACAGATACGACGTTCCATAGCAGAGGTAGACATAAGCATGGCCATGTTCGAGGAACATTGAGCGGTTGCGCGCTGTTATCCCGCGAAAGGCATGACAGGCGGGATCATTCTGCAAGTAAGCCTCGGTCTCCACGATCCTGCCCGCGGCCATGCCGCGGCCAAGACCGCGTACCAGGACTTTGCCGAGCAAAGCCCGGGCCAGTTCCACCGTGTCCGACGGCAGGCTGGTTCGCGAAATTCTCTTGATCGAGCGCTTAAGTCTGCGCGCAGTCTCGTCGACGATGGTAGGCTCCCGAATCGCTCCGACAATGAAATGAACGGACCAACAGGATTCTGGAGGGACAGCAGCATGTTAAGCGCTCAGGCCATCAAGAATCAGCACTCGGATATCTTTACATTCCTTCACGGCAAGCTGGAGGCGGCAGCCACGCAATGCCATGTCCCGGAAGAAGCGCAGTGCCAAAGTCTGGTGTATGTCACTGATGCTGCGCAACTTTCCGAGGCGCGGCGCCACAAGCCCGCCATTCTCATCGTCCAGGCGAACTTGGCCGATCGAGTATGCGCGACGGTGGACGCCGCGAGTTGCTGCTTCTCGGTGAAGAATATTTCCATGGGAATGGCGATTCTGTTGAAGTATTTCGACAGCAAAGCGAGCCGGTTCACCCAATGGGGCGAGCGTCATCCGACGGCCCTAGTGCACCGCGACGCAATAATCGGCAAAGGCGTGTTTCTCGGCCCCTACTGCGTGATCGGCGCCGGTGCGGATATCGGTGACGGATGCATGATCGGCGCGCACACGGTGGTGGAAAATTCGGCCAAAATCGGCGCGCGCAGCATATTGCATCCGCATGTCTTCCTCGGCGCTGCCTGCCGGATGGGCGACGATTGCGAGGTTCATCCGCATACCAGCATCGGCAGCGACGGCTTCGGCTACGCCGTGGATTCGACCGGCAAGCCGCGCAAAATCTCGCATTTGGGCAACGTCATCATCGGCGATGGCGTGGAGATCGGCAGCAACTGCGCCATCGACCGCGCCACGTTGACCTCGACGCACATTCGCTCGGGGACCAAGCTGGACAACATTTGTCATATTGCGCACAACTGCGACCTCGGCGAGAACGGATTTTTCACCGCCGGCTTCATGATGGGAGGCTCGACCAAGATAGGCCGGCAATTCGCTACCGGGGGCAATTCGGTGGTCACGGCGCACATCACGGTCGGCGACAACGTCGTGCTGTCGGGCCGATCCTCGGTGACCAATGATGTCCCCAATCCCGGCGCCTATGGCGGCTACCCGTTGCAGCCCTTGAAGGAAGCGCTGCGCACCGCCGCGTCCTTAAGCCATCTGAATGAGATTCGCCGCAATCTCAAGCGCGTGATGAAGCATCTGCATCTTTCCGAGAATCCGCAGGACGAGACCGCGGAGAGTTGACATCGAATCGAAAACATCCCCCATCGCCGTGCCGATCGCGGCGCTGATGGCCGCGATGGTGTGCTTCCAGCTCGGCGCGACACTTGCCAAAAGCTTGTTTCCGATCGTCGGCGCGGGTGGTACCGCGGCGCTGCGTTTGGGCGTAGCCGCCGCGATCCTGCTGGCGGTGTGGCGCCCCTGGCACATCCGCCTCACGCCGGCGCAGCTGCGCACCGTCATCGTCTACGGCGCGGCCATGGGATGGATGAATTATTTATTCTATCTCGCTTTTAGCTATATCCCGCTCGGCATCACCATGGCGCTCGAGTTCACCGGTCCGCTCGCGGTGGCGCTGTTCGCGTCGCGCCGGCCGATTGATTTCCTGTGGATTCTCCTGGCGGCGCTCGGTCTCGTGGCGCTGCTGCCGCTCGGCCTGGGCGGGCAACCGCTGTCGGCGCTGGGCATCGGCTATGCGCTGGGTGCCGGGGCGTGCTGGGCGCTGTACATCGTGTTTGGACGCAGGGCGGGTGCCGTGCACGGCGGGCAGATCACGGCGCTCGGCACGCTGATCGGCGCCTGCATGATCGTGCCCATTGGCTACGCGCATAGCGGCGCGGCGCTGTTCGCGCCGGCGATCTTGCCGCTGGCCGTCGGCGTAGCGGTCTTGTCGAGTGCGTTGCCTTATTCGCTGGAGATGTTTGCCATGCCCCGAATACCGGCGCGCACGTTTGGCATATTGATGAGCCTGAATCCCGCGCTGGGCGCGGTCGCGGGTCTGATCATTCTCGGCGAGACGCTCAACCTGGTGCAGTGGGCGGCGATCGCCAGCATTGTCGCCGCCTCCGCCGGCAGCGCCGCGACTCACGAAGCTAGCGCCCAATTAGCGTAATTGCGAGGTACAGAACCGCCGCGCCGGCCAGCGTCATGGCCGTGGTCAGAAATTTTGGATGCGCATGGTAGCTCTCGGGAATGAGGTCGCTGGCGCCGATGTATAGAAAAAATCCGGCGAGCAGGGCAAGCACGTCGCCGAATGAAGCGCCGCGCAGCGTGAGCGGATAAGTCGAGGCCACGCCAAGCGCGGGCGCCGCGGCATCCAGCAACAACCAACGCAGCCCCTGGGTTTTACCGCCCCGGTTCTTCAGAACGACGCTCATGGTATTGATACCGTCGGAGAAATCGTGGGTCAGCACTGCGATGGCGACGACAATTCCCACCGCGCGCGACGCCTGAAACGCAAGTCCGATGGCAACCCCGTCGAGTAAACTGTGCAGGCAGAGCACGCCGGCCGCGAAGCGGGCACGGGGCGCATGGTCGCCGTGAAACAGCAGAATCCGGTCGAGCACCAGGTAGAACAGAAAGCCGAGGGCGGTCCACGCTAAAATGGCGGCCGGAGAATGCAGCGGCGTGCCGAATTCGATCGCTTCGGGCAGCAAGTCGAAGAATGCAACGCCGATCACCGCGCCGGCGCTGAAACCCAAGATCAGATGCAGCTTGTCGCGCAGCCGCAGCGCCAGCAAGCCGCCCAGCAGCGTGCTCAAGAAAGCCGCCGCGGCGATGATTATGAGTAACACGGTGTTATATTGCGGGCCACGATTTCAACTTCTTGGGGGCGGCGTGAGTTACGACACGTATCATAAACGCAAAATCGGCAAACACGTGCTGAAGCCTGAAACCCAGATGATGGGTTACGGATTCGATCCGAGCCTGTCGGAGGGATCGCTCAAGCCGCCGATTTTCCTGACATCGACATTTGTCTTCAAAACCGCGCAGGATGGCAAGGATTTTTTCGACTATACCTCGGGTCGGCGCGAACCGGTCGCCGGCCAGTCATCCGGCCTCGTGTACTCGCGCTTCAACAATCCCAATCTTGAGGTTTTGGAGGATCGCCTGGCGCTGTGGGAGGAGGGCGAATCTGCCGCGGTGTTTTCGAGCGGCATGTCGGCGATATCCACTGTCATCTGGACTCACGTCCGGCCGGGCGATGTGATCCTCATGAGCCAACCCCTCTACGGCGGTACCGAAACGCTGATTGAAAAGACCTTGCCCGGTTTCGGCGTCGGCGCGGTCGGTTTCAATCTGGGGCACGACCGCAACGCTGTGTTGGAGGCGGCCGCGAAGGCGTCCAAAAAAGCGGCGGAATCCACAGGCCGCGTTTGCCTCATCATCGTCGAGACGCCGGCCAATCCCACCAACAGCCTGGTGGACCTCAAATTGATGCGCGAAGTATCCGACATGATCGGTTCGCGGCAGAGCGGCGGGCGTCCGCCGGTGGCGGTCGACAACACATTTCTCGGGCCGGTATTCCAGCGGCCGTTGCTGCATGGCGTCGATCTGGTCATGTATTCCTTGACCAAGTATGTGGGCGGGCATTCCGATCTGGTCGCAGGGGGTGTCGTGGGCGCGCGCGCGGCCGTGGACCCCGTCAAGAAACTTCGCGGCGCGCTCGGCACGCAGCTGGACCCGAACACGGCGTGGATGATCATGCGTTCAATGGAAACGCTGTCGTTGCGCATGCACAAATCGGCGGAAAACGCCGCCCTGGTGGCGAATTTTTTGCGCAAGCACCCGAAAATCGCCGCAGTGAATTATCTGGGCTTTCTCGCCGCGGATGACCCGCGCGCGGCCGTGTTCAGGCAGCAGTGCGAGAGCGCGGGTTCGACCTTCGGCTTCGCCGTCAAGGGCGGCGAAGCCGAGGCGTTCCGCCTGCTCGACGCGTTGCAGGTGATCAAACTTGCGGTGAGTCTCGGCGGTACTGAAACGCTGATATCGCATCCGGCGAGCACGACGCATTCCGGCGTGACCAAACCCACGCGGGATCGCCTCGGCATCACCGCTGCCTTGATTCGGATTTCGGTCGGCATCGAGAACCCGGATGATCTGATCGCGGACCTGAACGCGGCGCTGGAAAAGGTCTAGGCCTCGCGTTCGGACCGCCGGCCACCGTCAGATCGATTTCGACAGACCGAAGAACAGGCCTCGCCGCGGACCGAATTGCGGCGCTCCCACCCCGACGCCGGTGCCATTGCGGATTTGGTAGACCTTGTCGAGCGCATTGATCAGATCGATACGCGCGGTCAGCGTGCTCGACTCGGTGAAGTGGAAGATGTGGCTCACGCCGAGATTCACCTGCGTGTAGTAAGCCAGGTGATCGCCGTTCGGAACCGTCGTGCCGTCCGGCAACGTCAGGCTGGCGCGCAGCCCCGAGCCTTCCAGGAAATCCGCGCTGAACGTGGTGTGGTTCCATAGATACGAGACACCGCCCGAGGCGGTGAATTGTTGCTCATGGTCCAAGTGAATGTAGTGCGAGGCAACGTAGTCAAGACTGGCCTGCGAGAAATTGAACTGGGAGGAAGCGAAATTCTTGCCCTTGGCGCTTTGATAGGCGAGATTCAAATAGGCGTTGAAGCCTGCTTCGGTGAAATTGGCGGCGATCTCGGCGCCGTACTGTTTGCCATAGGTGTAGTTGAAGGGCGTTAAAATGATCGGCGCCCCGAACTGGCCCTCGTCGATCAAGTTGTGCGATTGCTTGTAGTAAGTGTCGAGGCCCACCGTAAACTGCCGCGTGATCTTCTGCTGCACCCCGACATCGTAGTAATTGGCCTGTTCCGCCAGCGGCGAGTTGGCCACGGTGACGGCGGGCGCGGCGGTGGTGTTCAAGAATTTCGAGATGGTCTCGGAGCCCACCACCTCGAAGGGCGGCGGCGACAAATAGCGCGAATAGCCGATGTGTACCGTGGTGTCCTCGAGCGCCTGCCACACGGCATTGAAGCGCGGACTCACCTGGTGGGCAGCCGTATAGGCGGTGAATTTGTCGAAGCGCAGCCCATAGTTGAAGGTCAGCGACGGAATGACCTTCCATTCATCCTGCAGGTACAAGCTCTCGATCCACTCGGTCTTGTAGCTGTTGTCAATCACGCTGATCGGCACGTCGCTGGTTTGAATGCCGGTGGTCGGATCCAGAGCAATCACCTGCGAGCTGGTGAGACTCTTGGAGTGATCGCTCTGCACGAAAACACCGCCGCGCAGCGTGTGCATGTCGTCGAGTTTGTAGGCGGCGTCGGATTGCAGCGCATAGGCTACGTTCTGCTTGTAGGCATTCTGAGCGATTCCATTGAATAATAGATCGCCCAAGGGATCCGGGGTGAAAGTCAGGCTCGAGTAGCGTGCGGTCGCGGATGTCTGCACGTCCAACGCGCCCTGCGAGTGCTGCCAGCTCAAGATTGCGAAGTGATTGAGTTCGCGTTGCTTCTCGTTGAGCGCCTCGCTTGGAAATGTGGTCTGGCCGTTGACCGTGAGCGGTGTGCCGTCGGCATTGGTAAGCCCCGGCGTCAGTCCGGACCGTTGGGGAATTTGAAAATTGCCGACCGAGCTGCTCAACACCGCGCTGATCCGATTGGCCTCATCGAGGATGTACTCGAAGTAGCCGAAGCCATGATATTGCTGGGTGTGATCGTGGATGGGATTGGAGCGGCCGTCCGGCGACTCGATGCCCAAATCATTGCGCAGGAAGTCGCCCGAGACGAAGTAATTCAAGCGTCCTTCGCTGCCGCCGTAGTTGAAGCTGGGCTCCACGGTGCCGTGGCTGCCGCCGTAGACGGACACCGAGCCGCCCGGGTCGATCACGCCGCTCTTGGTTTTCAGATCGATGATGCCCGCGGTGCGCAGGCCATACTCGGCCGGCAGCGCTCCGGTGACCAGGGTGAGAGAGGAAATCAAGCGCGGATCCAGCGATTGCCCGAAGACGCTGATGCCCTCCGGCAGGATGATGCCGTTCAGGCGGTATTGAAGGCCGTTGTGCTCACCGCGCACGTGGAATTGGCCAAACGAGTCTTGGGCGACATCCGGCGCCTGCATGATCACTTGGTTGAGCAATTGATTGTCGGCGCCCGGTTGTGCGGCGATCGCGGCCTCATTGATGGTATAGATCGAAGCACCGGTTTGCGTCTGGATGCCGTTGCGGGCCTCGTTCAGACGCTGTGCGATGACGACGACTTCATCCACGGCGGGGGTCGATGTCCCGGCGCCGCCGGGGTCGGGTGCCGCGGCTGCGGCCTCCGCGGTTTCGCTAACCGCGGCGGCGCGGGCCGGCGCAAAGGCGCATGCCAAATAGACGATGGAAATCGCGGCGAGCGCGCGGCACGCCGGGAAACGATAAGACTGGAACATGGATCAATTACTCCTCCGAACACGCGTTGCCACGGAAATCCGTGGCGCAATGAATCTCAATGAGAGTCAGCGCGTGACGGGCGGAGCGCGGGAGCGAAATGCGAGGTAGGTGCGATGATCAAGAAAGGATTCGGGCGCCGCCGCGGGCTGCGAGCTCTGCGCAATTGGCAGCGAGACAGGCAGCGCCGCCGGTGTGCCGGCCGCAGAGAGCAATGGCGCGAAATTCAGGCAGTCGCCGCAGGGCTCGTGACTCGCCAGGCTTTGCTGATAAACAGAGGTCTGGGTCGAGGGCCGGTGGCTATAGGCATGCGCAATCGCACCCATTTGGGCGATGAGAAACGCCAGCGCAGCCAGGGCTGTGATGCGAAATTCGAAGCGATGAGACCGTCTGAACAAGGTCGACCCTTAAGCCATTGATGCACGAATGCTAGCACCGCCGATAGCAATAGGAAACCGTCCGATCGCTTGGCGGCAACAATCAGCGCGATACGTGCCGTGTTCCGCCCTTGATTGTGCGAAAATTTGCTCCGGTCCTCAAATAGCGGCAAAAACGGCAGTACTGTAGCCGCCCTTACGCCCTGGGGACATGACACGGCAATAAGCGCGGAGTTTTTTCGACCATGCACCGACCTATTTTACCGGGCAGTATTGCCGTGCTTGCCTGGCTCATCATCGCGCCCGGTGCGGCGCGCGGCGAGACCGCCGCGGCGTTGGACTCGGTGGTCGTTACGGCCACCCGCATCGCCGAAGGCAGCCGCGATTTGCCGGTATCGATCGATCGGGTCGACGCGCGGACCATCCGCTCAGGACAGCTGCAGGTGAACCTGTCCGAATCGCTGATGACCGTGCCCGGTGTCTCCGCCCAAAGCCGTCAGAATTACGCGCAAGACTTGCAAATGTCGGTGCGCGGTTTTGGTGCCCGCTCGAGTTTCGGCGTGCGCGGCGTGCGCCTGTATTCCGACGGAATTCCGGGAACCATGCCCGATGGGCAGGGACAATTTTCGCAATTCGACCTGAGCAGCGCTGAGCACATCGAAGTGTTGCGCGGTCCCTTCTCGGCGTTGTACGGCAATTCATCGGGCGGCGTCATCGCCATATTTACCGAGGATGCCAAGCCTGGCTACATGTTGGGCGCCGCCGCCGCGTACGGTACGTTCAATACGCAGCGCTACGCGCTGAAGACGGCGGGAGATAATGGCCTGGTCAACTATGTCATCGACGGATCTCATTTCCAAACCGATGGCTATCGTGTTCACTCCGACGCGGAACGCAATCTCTTCAACGCCAAGGCCAGCGCCAACCCAACGGATTCCTCGAAGCTGACGCTCGTCGGCAATGCGGTGCAAACGCCTTTTATTCAAGACCCGCTCGGGCTCACGCGCGCGCAGCTTGCCGCGGACCCGGGCCAAGCGGGCGTGAACGCCATCGCGTACAACACCCGCAAGTCGCTCGCCCAAGAGCAACTGGGCGTCGTCTATGACAACAAGCTGGGCGCCGCTGATGCGGTGGTTGCGAGCATCTACACCGGGCATCGCGGCACCACCCAGTTTCAAGCGATACCCCAGGCGACGCAGCGGGCCGCGCCCCTGTCCCCGGGCGGCGTCATCGACCTGAATAGGGCGTACTGGGGCGTGGATTTGCACTTCACCGATCAACGCAGCGTGGGCGGCACGCCGCTGCTGCTCGTGGTCGGCGCGAATTACGACGATCTGGCGGAAGTACGCAAGGGCTATCTCAACTACCTTGGCACGCAATTGGGCGTGCAAGGCGCCCTGCGGCGCAATGAGGCCAACCATGTGTACGATGTCGATCAGTATGTTCAGGCGCAATGGGACCCGGCGGAGCGCTGGCGCCTTGCCGCCGGCGTGCGCCACAGTCTCGTCGAGGTCACCTCGCACGGACACCTGGCGGTGCTCGATGCGGCAGACAGTGAAATCGGGTATTCAGCGGTCAATCCCGTTGCCGGGGTGACCTACCGGATCAGTTCCGCCATCAACGCCTTTGCATCGTATGGCAAGGGATTCGAAACGCCGACATTGAACGATCTAGCGTACCGTTCCGTCGATGGCAGTCTGCCGGGCCTCAATTTAGGATTAAAACCGGCGCGCAGCGACAACTACGAGGCGGGCGTCAAAGCGGGCAATGAATTCCTGAGCACCAACCTCACCGCTTTTTATATCAAAACCGTGGATGAACTGGCGGTATTGCAAAACTTGAGCGGCCGCACGGTGAATCAAAATATCGGGGAGACCACGCGGCGCGGACTGGAATTGAGTCTGGACGCGAAGTGGGGCAGCGGGTTCAGCGCGCGGATGGCCTACACCTACATCAAGGCCATTGTCGCGCAGCAGTATTTTACGTGCGTTGCGGCGCCCTGCAATCCGCTCAACCTTCCGGTGGGAAGGCCGCCGCCCAACTATGTGCGCGTGGCCGAGGGAAGCTTTCTACCGGCCGTGGCGCGCAATTCCATGTACCTTGGCGTAAGTTGGAATTATGCGCCGCTGGGATTCTCGACAACGCTGGAAGGTCTGGGCCGGGCGAAATTATACGCCGACGACCGCAATACGGACGCCGCCGCAAGTTATTGGGTCGCCAATCTGCGCGCCGGGTTCGAGCAGCAAACCAGGCACTGGCGTTTCAGCGAGTTCGCCCGCCTCGATAATCTGGCAAATCGAGCTTACGTGGGCTCTGTGATCGTGAATGAGACGAATTCGAGGTTTTTCGAGCCCGCGCCGGGCCGCACGGCCTTCGTGATGTTTAATGCAGAGCTACGTAACTAAAGTTATGTACACCAAACGCCTTGAACCGCGTTGCATGCATAGGGTCTGATGAGTATGTATAAATGTACGTGACCGCACGCGGCGGCCAGGGCGAGGAGAGGCAAATGAGCATCAAGGGCAGGAGCGTTCTTTTGGCGGTTGGCGCGCTAGCCGCGGTCCTGGCGGGCGCCGCGCCGGCATTGGCGCAAAGCCATGCCGGTGGTAGCGGTGGCCATAGTGGCGGCGGCCATAGCGGCGGTGGCGGCGGCGGTGGCGGCGGTGGCGGGGGGCACTCCTCTGGCGGAGGGCACTCCTCTGGCGGAGGGCATTCCTTCGGCGGAGGCCACGCCTCGGGTGGTCACGTCGGTGGCGGCGGCGGGCACTTTGCCGGGCCCGGTCACTTTGCCGGGCCGGGTCATTTTGCCGGCGGTGGCCAAGTCGCGACCGGATATCACAGCGGAGCCGTTCCAGCGCGTGGCGCAGGTTATGTGGGATACGCCGGCTACGGCAACCACGGTTATTCGACCGGGTGGAACGGCGGCTGGCGCGGCAGCGCTTGGCAAGGCGGTTATTGGCATGGGGGGTTCTGGCCGCGCTGTTACTACGGCGTAGGTTTCGCATGGTTCCTGCCCATCCTGCCCTTGGCGTATGTCACTTATTGGTACGGTGGTGTGCCCTACTATTACGCGAATGACGTCTACTACACCTGGAACCCGGCCGATGACGGCTATGTGGCGACCGATCCGCCGCCGGTGGCAGAGGCAAGCGGCTCGGCTGATGTCGGGGCGCCGGTCGTCGGCCAGATTTTCATGTACCCGAAGAATGGCCAGAACGCCGAGCAGCAAGCGACCGATCGGGCCGAATGCCAGAGATGGGCAACGGAGCAGGCCGGACAAGTCGCGCAGAATGGGTCCGACTACAATCGCGCCATGGTTGCGTGTGTGGAGGGACGGGGCTACAGCGCTCGATAGGTCGGCCGTGGCCAATGAGAGCCCGCATGAGCGCGGGCTTTGTCGCGGTCACAATCCCCAGCAGGTCGCTGTATTGGGCGCGCCGCCGGAATTGAGCGCTGCTTGCTGGCCGAGCTGATTCACCGTGAAAGTGGCACAGTCTGTGTCATTGACCTGCAGGCCGACCGTCCTCGCCGTAATGATATAGGAGGGCGCGACGCCGGGCTGAGCCGGGTCCGGTACGGTCACCGTGAGTCGATAGTAGCCGTTGTTGACGGTCATGGGGAATGCCGTGTATCCCATATCAGCCGCTGTCTGGCTGTATGAATTTGCAATGCTGAGAAAGCGCTCTTCGCGCCCCGCGAGGTCGAGAACGGCGTTGCGCGCATCGGCGCGGCGCGCCTTTCGCACCTGCAGGTTGTAGGAGGGCACGGCGATCCCGACGATGATGGCGAGCACCACACAGGTGACCATCAATTCGACCAGCGAGAAGCCGCCGACCCGCTGCGATGAAAGAAGCGACGTTCGGTGAGTCATGCAAGGTCCCCTAGCGGCGTTCGATCCAAGTAAGACGCTTGGAGGTTTGCGTGGCGGTCTGAACACCGCCCGAGCAGAATTTGCCGGAGCATACGAAGCCGCCGCCGCCGGCGGCGTCTCCCAGGGTTTGCGTCAGTAGAAAGGTCTTACCGCCCGCTTGTGCCGGGAACGCCGTACCCGTGCCGTTCGTCTGCAGTCCGGCCAAATTCGGATCGCTCGAGCCGAGGAAGTAGCTCCCGGTGACATTGCTGCCGAGCGAACCACCGGTCGCCAGTGAGATGGCAATGGTATTGCCCGTATCGTGCAGGACCGTGCAGTTGGACGGCGAATTGAGCGCAGGGATCGCGGTATTGACGACGAGCGCGTTTTGAAAAACCAAGGGATTGAACACGACTTGTTCCTGCACCCCCGGCAGCGCAAGAGCAAAGCCGAACTGGCTATTGCCGCTGCTGCAGGCACCTGATCCCGCCCAGCAAACCACATTGGAGGTTACGTCGAGCGCGTTGCTGCCGTCGCCCTGAACCACCGGAGTCAGCGTCTGCGTCTGCAGATTGGATGAGTTCAGCGCTGATGAAGGTGCTGCCGTCGCACCCGCGGGCAGGGACAGGTACTTGGTGCCGGACATGCCGTTCCAGTTCCCGAGGTTCCAGTCCCACACCCCATAGACATATTGAACACCGCTCTGGTATGTCGTTGGCGCCAGATTGGTCTGCGGGAATTTTTGCCCTGTGCCGAAATCGATCATGACGCGCGGAGGTCCCGAGCCTTGCGGGACGCTGAGCACCTGAACCTTGGTGGTGATCGGTTGTCCGCTGCCTGCGCTGAACAACGGGGTGCTCGCAGCCGCCCAGTTCCTTTCGACCGCGCTGGTCAAGTCGAAACGCCAAACATTGCCGAGCAGGTCGCCGGCGTACACGTAGTCGGTGATGTGATCGCCGTCCAGATCCGCCGACGTGACATACGCGATGCCGTCGTTGCTGCCCGCATGGTTGGTGCTCAAGTAGAAGGTACTCGACGCCTGTGTCTTGCCGTACGAATCGAGCAGCATGATGAAGATGCCGGCATCGCCCGTACTGCTGCCGAAACCGTTGCCGAAAATCACCGCCCAATTGCCGTCGTGCAGGCGGCGCACGATCGGCGTGCCGTAGCTGTTCCCCATGTTGGCACCGCAATTGCTGACATTGCTGCAACCGATCGTGGCCGATGACCATTCACCCATCACCAGGTTCTTGGCATTGCTTTCGCTGAAGGTGGTCGGATCCGTGACATCGAGCATGTAGATCGCCGAACCGCCCGCGCCAAGGCCTCCCACCAGCCAGGTGTGCCAGCCGCTCTTGTAGAACACATCGTCCACATCCGGCGTGGCGTCCACATAGAAATTATGCGAGTACTGCGGGCCCGAAAAATCCTTCGTGCCGTCGCTTGCATTGTGGATGATGTTGACCACGGCAGCCGGCATGTAGGCGAGGACTTCCTTGCCGTCATTGGGAGTGGTTGCGTTGCTCACGAAGCTGCCGTTGACGTCGAATGATCCACTCTCGAAGCCGTGCAGGAAGCCGTCATTGGCGCCGGTGTACACCACATTGAGGCGCGTCTGTGCGGCGGTGATGTATTGCAGGAAGCTCTGCGTCGCGCTGTTCTCCGGAGTGGGGTCGGTGGGGATCAGCTGATCCTTCCACAGCGCCGCATAGTGGTTGGTCGGCGGACCCACCCAGGTCGGACTCGAATCGATGATGTCGCCGAGTATTCCATCGCGCGCGCGAAACAAACCGGCCCCCTGGGGGTTGATTTCATTGCTGCGATCGCCGCGCAAATACTGCAGGCGATTCGCATTGAGCGGGAGCGGATCACCCGCATCGAGCGCACTCTGTTGAGAGCCGCTGATACTGCCGCCGGGGCTGGAATTCCACTGGAAGGCAACGCCCTGGCCGCCGTCCCAGCTCAGCATGGTGCGGTTTCCCGGTCCTTGCGCAGCGGCAGTTCCCTTGCCGGTGCTGAGGCAGGTCTGGCCCGCGGGAACGCCGGTCAGGTTGCACGCCGCATCCCAGTTGGCGGTCGAGGCGATGGTAATGTTGGTACCATTGAACAACAGGTCGTTCGCCGTCAATCGCCCGGTATTGTCGCCGGGAAAATAGAAAGCCAGGTAGGCCTGCGTGCCGCTGGCAATCTTGGCGGCTTCTTGTTCGTTCACGCCAACCGAGGTTCCCGCCACATCCGACGGCGTCGCCTGGAAGCACAGAATCTCGTGAACGTTGCGGCTGCCGCCGGTCGAGCCGGTGAAACCGAATCTGAAACTCGCCGGCAGCGGGCCGTTGGATGCGGTGATGTCCTGCTTGTTGATCACCGGCAGAAAATTGCCGCCGTTGTAGCTGATGTTCAAGCTCAAGATGCCGTTCTGCGTAACCTTCAACGCGTACGTGATCGGCTGGGCGGTTCCGCGCGTGCCAGCCCCTTCATTCGCGATGTTCTGGCCCGGCAGAATGCTGGAAAGAACGACCGGTGTGCCCACCGGTGCGTAGTCGGCAACCGGCGCGCCGGTGTCCTCGGGCTTCGAGAGATTGGCGAAGTTCCAGATGTGGCCGGTGCTGCAGGTATTCTGTACCGCGCGCCGAGCCGCGGTCACCGTCCCGGTGTCCGGTGTCGTCAGCAACGTGGCCGGATACTGCAGGGGATAGTTGGCATTCAGCCAGCCGAAAGAAATGCTGCCCTTGCCGCGCAGGCCGATGCGTCCCGGCAGGTAGCCGGGGCCTGTCGCCGTGTTGTCGCCGGGATTGAGGAAGTTGCCGTACTCATCGATACCGAGGCCGATGTATCCGCCGACCAAGCCGTCGAAACCCCGGACCGTGCCGTCGGCGCGGATCGTTGCGTCATTGTTGCCTATCTGGTTCGTACAGCTATAACCGAGACTACCGCCGAAGGCGCCGGTGTCGTACGGCGGCAGACTGCCGTCCATGAGAAAGAACGCCATGCCGTCCGCGCCGTCGCGGCCGGCTCCGCCGGAGTCGCCGTCATAGGTCACGGTCTTGAAGACCACCTGCAATCCGGTTCCGGTTGGAAACGGCGTGCCGCTGGAGATGATGCTGCCCGCCTGCCCATACCCGTTGGTGAAGCGCAACGCACCGTGACCCGGTGGGTCGGGCGTCTGGCCCGCCGCGCTCGCCGGCGCGGTGCTCGCACCCAAATAGCCGTTGGTGCCGCCGATCTGGATTTGACCGCCGTAGTAGGGCAGGCCGACACAGGAAGGAATGCTGCTGGCCGTGCCGTTGCCGGCCGTAAGACAGGCCCCGTTGAAGGTTTTCCAGCTGTTGGTGTCGGCGGCCTGGGTGAAGTCGTCGTTCGAAGTCGTTTGGGCACCGGCGCGAGCGGCGAGCAGGGTGCCCGCAACGATGAGCGTCAAAACGGCAAGCGAAGGATGTTTCATGGGTTTCCCAAATTACTTGGAGTATTGGCGCCGATGACGAAGGTGCTTTCGACGACGGCAACGGTATTGAAGGTGCCGCCGAATCCGACCGCATCGACCTGGTACACCTCGCCGGCCGGTGCCCCTTTATTGGGGCCAAGGTCGATCACGTTGAACACCGGCGCTTGGGCGTAGGACGCGGTAAAACCCGCAAGGTCGCGGGTGGCGCCGGCGGTGCTGATGGCGTTTTTGACACCGTTGATCGACGTGCTGGCAAACCCCGAATAGGTGACACCCGTGGTCCACGGCAACGCGGCAAAGTTAGGCAGCGACGCGGGAGCCGCGGGCGGCAAGCAGACCTGCATGCCGGTGGGCAAAATTCCGGCCGGGCAGACGCCGGGCAACGGCGCGTTGCCGCTCGCCAATTGAAATTCTGCGTATTGCTGCGCGCTGATCGCGGCGGCGAGCGCGCGCTGTTTGTCACGGGTGTTTCCGGCGATGCGCTCCTGCGTGCCGTAGCCGCGGAACATGCTCAATGCCATGATCGTGACGACGATGAGCAGCAGCATGGCGGTGACCAGTACGACGCCGCGTTGAGACTGCGGATATTTTGTCGATCTCATGAGTTCACCCCTGCCGCGCTCATCGTGGCGATGACCCGCCGGATGGTGATGGTGGGCGGGTTCTGCGGCGGGATCGGATTGGCAAAAGTGATTGCCACGCTGACCGAACAAACGCCGCTCCAGTCGGCAACCAGCATCTGGTTGGCATTGAGGTAGGTGTCCGCGCAGCTGCCCGTGTCGATCGCGCTGCGCTTGATGCCGTAAAGGATTTTCAAATTCGCCACACCGGTCACGAGCGCAACCGTCCTGGGCGCAAACGTGCCGAGCTGGCTGGTGGCGGTACATTGCAATTGGTTCTGCGCATTCACGGAAAAAGTATTGGTGAATACGTCGGTGGCGGCCGCGGCGTTGGTCAGTCCGAGACAGTTGAACGAATTTACGTCGCCGGCAGCCGCCGCAAAACGGATGCTGACGCTGTCTCCCGGCGCGGCGGCCGCGAACGTGCCGAAGACGGCCTGGCCCGGAGCGACAAAGGTTGCGTTGGCCGGCATCAGCGAGGCGCCCGTGTTGTTCACGGGGTCGGGAAAATATCCGGTGGACTCGATGACGGAGGTCAGGAAACTCATTGCAAGGCGCTCATTGTCTTGCAGCTGCCCGAGGAGGGTTTGATTGCCGAACGCGTTGCGCGTGCTCTGTACCATCATCAGCAATCCGCCGACGAGAAATATCGAGACCACGATGGCGACCATGAGCTCGACCAGCGTGAACCCACGCTGCCGCCGCCGCGCGCAATCGACCACGATGGAATGCAAGGTCCTCACGGCTCCACGAACAAGGTATAGCTGGGGCCCGCGAGAGCTACGGTCTCTTGGGCGTTGGCGGCTACCGTGTTCTCGTTCCATTGAATGTTGACCATGCAGCTGGCGGGATTGGCGGTGCTGCATGAAATGGTGGCCTGGGAGTTCTGATTCAGCAGCAGGGTCTGCAACGCCCCTGCCCACTGCCCCAAATCATAAGCCGCCATGTTGACCGGTGTGCAAGGCTGTGCGGTCGAGGTGCAATTCGGCGCGGCGGCGATGCCGGCGGCCAAAAGCGGCGCGAGCGCGGCGACCGTTGCCGCGCCGTTGGCCACCGTGATCCTGGCACCCGACACATCGGGACTGTTCCAATAGCCGCGGTTTACATGCATGGCGGCCGCGAGACTGGCGGCCTGGAGTGCCGCGAGCGAACGCTTGCTGGCGACATTGGTGCTCGAGTACGCCGCGGACTCGAGCTTCACGACGCCGAGCAGCCCCACGGAAAGGACCACGAGCGCCACCATGACTTCCAGCAGGCTGAAACCCGGTTGGGAATGCTGGCTCAGCATGTTGCCGGTGCCTCCAAGGTAGGCTTACCGCCGATTTGGGTCGAGAGCGCGCCGACCAGGGTGCCCGACAGGCAGCGAGTGTACTGGGCATTGGCGCTCGAGTCCCGCAATGTGAACGTGAAGCCCTGGCCCAGATTCCAGGCAACGCCTTCGCGGTTGAACGTAATCGCGGTGATGCCGTGGTTCGAGGCCAAGGTGTCGGCGCTGGAGAAGGGCCGCTGGATCTTGATGTAAAGATCGCCCGCCGCGAATGGCGGGACACCCGAGAACACGATCCAACCGCGATTCCAGGCGGTGCTTCCCGCGCAAGTCGCGCCGTCGATGCTGGCGCAGATTGTGACGAATTGGCCTTCCTTCATCGCTTCTCCGCGCGCGATCTGCATGTCCCCGAGCAAGGCGTTGATTTCGCTGGACGATCGGTTGGCCGTGGTCACGTATCTAAATGAGGGAACCGCAATCGCCATCAGGATCCCCACCACGGTGATCGTCACGAGGAGCTCCATCAGGCTGAATCCCGCAGACCAATCTCGGCGTTTCATCGTCGGCATTATAGGCAGGTAAGCTTGCTCGAACCTGACATACCGGGGCCGCCAACCCAGGACGCTGTGGGCTAGTTTACGCGGTGCTGGGGAAATTGGACGAGCACGCGGGTTCCCGTGCCGTTTGCGCCCGATTCGATCGTCATCGAGGCTTCGTAAAGTCTCGCAATCTCGTCGACGATGGCCAGCCCCAGGCCGCTGCCGTGACCCGGCGAGTTCGGCATTCGGTAAAATCGCTGGCGCACACGCGGTCGCTCCGCCGCCGGGATGCCGGCGCCCGTATCCTCAACCGCCAGAAAGGGCCTGCCGGCTCTCTCGCCGGCACTGACCGTGACGCTGCCGCCGGCCGGCGTGTATTTGAGCGAATTGTCCACGAGATTGCTCAACAGATCGTCGAGCAGCGAAGGGTCGGCACGGATCAACGCGGGCGTCGCATCCACGCCCAGATCGATATTGGCTTGCAGCGCTCGGTCAAAAAACCTGGCTGCGACCTCGCTGACGATCGCCCGCAAATCGATTGTTTGGTTCCGGGCGCTGATGTTCGCCGATGGATCGGCCCGTGCCAGCGTCAGCAGCTGATTGGCGGCGTGCGCGAGCTGCTTCACGCCTTCCTGCAGGGTCAGCAGCCGGGCCTTGAGCGGCTGCGCCGCCGGCTCGGCCGCCAGCAGGCCCAATTGAACCTGCATGCCGGTGATCGGCGTGCGCAATTGATGCGCGGTATCGGCGATGAACTGCTGTTGCGACTGCACGGAAGTGCGCAGCAGCCCAAACAAACGATTCAACGTCAGCACCAGAGGTGCAATTTCGCGCGGCACCGAGGACTCGACGATGGGCCGCAAGTCCTGCGGCGAGCGGCTGGCGATTTCATCCCGCAAGCGTCGAATTGGCCGCAATCCCAATTGGATGCCGACCCAAACCAGAACCAGCGTGATATCGAGTTGCACGAAGTCCCACAGCAGAGTGCTCATCAAGCCCAGCCGCGCTTCCGGTTCGCTGGTTTTTCGCAGATCCGCTACCGTCAATGTAATGGGGCCGCCGGCGGTATCGAAGCGCGTCGTCAGGGTGCGCACGCTGCGACCCTCGAGCGGCGCCATCGCCAGGAGCTCGGTGCCCTCGCTGCCCATCGCAACCGGCGGCAGATCCGCGTCGCCTGCCAGCAGCCGCCCTTGCGTGTCGCGTAATGCGTACTTGATCGCATCCGCGGACGGCAGAAACGGTTTGGAAGGATTCAGGTCGATCGTGGCCTGTCCTTGTTGCACCGCGACGCGGCCCATCAACGAGTTCGCCGCGTCTTTCAGGCGCCGATCGCTGCTGATCACCACCGGCGCCACGTTATTGAAGTAGTGAATCAACGCGCCGCACAGCGCCACCAGCATGAGTGGAATGGCGAGCCACAGGATCAGTTGACGGCTGATCGAGGAGCTCACGCGGGTTTCGCTTCTTCCAGCCTGTACCCTAAGCCGCGCAAGCTGCGAATGACGGCGGCCGTTCCGAGCTTGGCGCGAACGCGCGAAATGTGCACCTCGACCGCGTTTGGCGTGATGTCCTGATCCGGGCCGGCCACGGCTTGCTGCACGCGCTCCTTGGAAACGATTTGCCCGACGCGCCGCGCCAGACATTCGAGGACCAGCCATTCGCGTGCCGTCAGGTCGATCTCCGCCCCATCGATGCACAGGCGTTTACCCGCCAAATCAACGCTCATCCGGTTGAGCTTGACGACGCCGGTGATGGCGCCGTGCGAGCGGCGCATGAGTGCCCGGCATCGCGCCGCGAGTTCGGCTGCCTCGAACGGCTTGCTCAAAAAATCATCGGCGCCCAAATCGAGCGCCTTGACCTTGTCGGTCAGCGTGCAGCGGGCGGTAAGAATGAGCGTGGGCAGGGTTTTCCCGGCACTGCGCAGCCGGCGCACCAGCGTCAGTCCGTCGGCACCCGGCAAGCCGACATCGATCACGGCCAACGCGAATTCCTCGCCGGCGATCGCCGCCTGGGCGGCCTCGGCGCTGATAACGCGGTGCACCGAGTAATTGGCCGCGGTCAAGCCCCGCAGGATGGCGTCGGCAACCAGGTCATCGTCTTCCACCAATAAGAGCCGCACGCGTCACTTTACTACGGGCAGGGCCGGTACTAATCGCCGACCGCGTGACTATTGGGCATGATCGGCTCATCGCGATCGGCCCCAAAAGCGCTGCGCTTGGGTGGGATCAGGGCACGCAGCCGAGCCTCATAGGCCTTCACAAAGGCCTCGGCAAAGACGTGTGGGAACCCGTCGGCGGGGCGCTGCGCCAACCCTGGGAACAGCTCGGCGTACATTTCCCAGTACTTGGCCTTGCTCTGGCCCCCGAACACACCGCGCTTGCCGGCGCGCTCGAAACGCGCCTCCAATTCCTTCGGGTCGACGCGGCCCAGGAATTCTTCGAAGGCGGCGCGTGTTGCCGACAGCGCCGCCGTGTTTTGCGCCCTGAGTTCGCGGAAATTCTCGCGAATCGCCTCGACCGATCCGGCACGCGTCGAGACGGTCGTCACCAATCGCACCAGAGCCTCGTCGACCCCCTTGGAAAGATTCAGAGGAGACTCGGGGGCGTCGGCCGGCGGCGCGGGAATCCTGAACCGATTGCGGAACTCGTTGCGGGCTTGGTTCAGATCCATCAAGCCCACCACCGCTTCGCGCAGCAATTGACCGGCAAGCTGCAGCGCGGCGCCACGAGCGTCCGTGCCGACGGAGCGCGGATCGATACCCGCGCCGCGGCAGAAGGCCGCCAAGCCGACATCGAACTCGCCTTCATACAGGGCCATGCTCTGCGAGCGCGACACATTGGGGCTGGGGGAGTTTTCGATCACGCGAGATGCTTGAGGCGCATCGGCTTTTGGCGAGGCGACCGTCAGGGGCCGAGTCATCATGTGCCAGGGAGTTCCCTCGGGCTGCGCGGAGCCAGCCTCGGGCGGGGGAAGCGATTGACCATACAGGTCGCGCGGGCGGGAACCTGAATCCGAGAGCGACAGAGAGCTCGGTTCCAACAGCTGGCTCAGGTCGAGGTCCGCGCCCAAATCGTCGGCGGTGGACTTTTTGATCGCCGACGAGACTGATTGCCCGTCATAGGCGACGATGGCGCTCTCTTCGGGCGGGAAGTCATTGGTCTGGTCGATGCTCACCAAGAGCTCGTATTCACCCAAGCGAACATAGTCGCCATCCTTGAGCGGATAGTCGTGATACTTGCCCAGCGGCACCTGCGCGCCGTTGACGTAGGTACCGTTGGAACTGGTATCGACCAGAATATAAGCCCCCGCCCGAAAGTCCACGCGGGCGTGTTTGCCCGAGAGGTAGCGCTCAGGGTCGGGTAGAATCCATTCGTTGTCAGTCGCGCGCCCGATGGTGCCGCCGTGCACGCCAAAAACTTTGGTGGCCAGCGTACCCAGGCGGGTTGAGTGTTCGCTGACGACGCGTAAGCGCAGGGCCATAGTCATTCCCTCCCGCGAGTCTCAAGGTTCGCGCTAAGTGTCGGTATAATATGGTGAAATAGTAGCAATGCCTGGAGCCTTCTAAATGGCAGCGAGTCACATTTTCAAAGTTCTGTTCGTGAATCAAGGCAAGGTCTATGAGATCTACGCCCGCAAAGTCAGCCACGGCAGCCTGTTCGGCTTCATCGAGGTCGAGGAGCTGGTGTTCGGCGAGCGCTCGACGGTGGTCGTGGATCCGGCCGAGGAAAAAATAAAAGCTGAATTTAACGAGGTGAAGCGCACTTATCTACCCATGCATTCGGTGCTGCGCATCGATGAAGTCAAGAAGCAAGGGGTCAGCAAAATCGTCGCGCTGGAGGGCTCCAACGTCGCCCAATTCCCGGTCCCGATCTATACTCCCGGGGGAGACTCCAGCGCTCGCAAATAACCCGATTCCTGTAGAATGATGCATGTTTAGCCTTTTCGGCGCGCCGGCGCTGTCGCAATTCCGCCTCGACTTACTGCTGCAGGTACTCAAGGCCGACGAGCCGCGTGTTCAAGCGCTCAGCAGCCAATGGGTGCACTTCGTCGACGTCACCCGTCCCTTGATCGAATCCGAACTCAAGGTGCTGGAAAAACTCCTTACCTACGGGGCGCGGGTTCCGAGTGGGCTGCGCCCGCCGCCGGGCGGCCACCGGCTCTTGGTGACGCCGCGGGTCGGTACCGAATCGCCCTGGTCGAGCAAGGCAACCGACATCGTGCATGTGTGCGGTCTGCGCGAGGTGAGGCGCGTCGAGCGCGGCACCGTCTATTTCATCGAATCCGCCGCGCCCTTGACCGGCGCGGAACTGACCGGACTGGCTGCGCGCTTGCACGATCGGATGACGGAATCGATCTGGCCGGATTCCCTGACACCTACGGGCCTGTTTCATGCGGCTGCGCCGCGCGGCTTGCGCCATGTTGCTTTGGGTGAGCACCCCCTGGAGGCGCTGGCGCACGCGAACCGGCAATGGGGTTTGGCGCTCTCCGGCCAGGAGATCGATTATCTGGTGCGGGTGTTCGGCAAGCTGGGGAGGGATCCCACCGATGTCGAATTGATGATGTTCGCGCAAGCCAATTCCGAGCATTGCCGCCACAAGATTTTCAACGCGCAATTCATCATCGATGGAACGCCTCAGCCGCTATCGCTCATGGCCATGATCCGCGCCACCCACGCGCGCAATTCCGCCGGTGTGCTGTCGGCCTATCGCGACAACTCGGCGGTGATCGCCGGCCCCGATGCCACGCGATTTTTCGCAGACCCGCTCACCCGGCGCTACTCCGGGACGCTCGAGCCCATTGATATTTTGATGAAGGTGGAAACCCACAATCACCCCACGGCGATTTCACCCTTTCCGGGCGCGGCTACCGGAGCGGGAGGCGAGATTCGCGACGAAGGTGCGACCGGGATCGGCGCCAGGCCGAAGGCCGGACTCACCGGCTTTTCCGTCTCCAATCTCAAAATCCCCGGCATGCCTCAGCCCTGGGAGGTGGATATCGGCAAGCCGGATCGCATTGCCTCGGCGCTCGACATCATGATCGCCGCGCCCATCGGGGCGGCGGCCTTCAACAATGAATTTGGACGTCCGAATACGTGTGGGTATTTCCGGGTATTCGAACAACGGGCGGCAGCGGACGGACCCGCGGTGGTTCGCGGTTACCACAAGCCCATCATGGTCGCCGGCGGCCTGGGCAGCATACGCCGTCAGAACGTAGAGAAAAAAGATGTCGTCATCGGAGCTGTCCTCGTCGTTCTCGGCGGGCCCTCGATGCTGATCGGCTTGGGAGGCGGTGCCGCATCGTCTGTCGGCAGCGGCCAAAGCTCATCCGAGCTGGATTTCGCATCCGTGCAGCGCGGCAATGCTGAAATCCAGCGGCGCGCACAAGAGGTGATCGACCGGTGCGTCGCCTTGGGCGAGGCGAATCCCATTTTGCTGATCCATGACGTGGGCGCCGGCGGTTTGTCGAACGCCTTGCCGGAGGCCATCGCGCACAGCCATCGCGGCGGCCGGATCGATTTACGCAAGATTCCGAGCGCCGAATCGGAACTGTCGCCGATGGAAATCTGGTGCAACGAAGCGCAGGAGCGCTACGTGATCGCGCTCATGCCCGGCAGCGTCGAGCAATTCCAGGCATTGTGCGAGCGCGAGCGTTGTCCGTTCGCGGCCGTCGGCGAAATTACCGGCGATGGTCTGCTCAAGGTATCCGATCCTGAGCTGGGTGCAACGCCGGTCGATATTCCGATTGACGCGCTGCTCGGCAAGGCGCCGCGCATGACGCGCGATGTACGGTCCACGTCGAAGCGCGGCGCGCCGCTGGCCACCGACGGCGTGATGCTTCGCGACTCGCTCGAGCGGCTGTTGAATCTGCCCACCATTGCCGACAAATCATTCTTGATCACGATCGGGGATCGCACGGTCGGCGGCATGATCAGCCGCGACCAGATGGTCGGACCCTGGCAGGTGCCGGTCGCCGATGCGGCCGTTTCGCTGAGCAGCTACGCGGAATACAGCGGCGAGGCCATGGCCATGGGGGAGCGCGCTCCGGTAGCGCTGCTCGACGCGCCGGCATCGGGACGCTTGGCGGTGGCGGAAGCGATTACCAACATTCTGGCGGCGGACATCCGTCAGCTGACGGACATACGCTTGTCGGCCAACTGGATGGCTGCCTGCGGGGAGCCCGGCGAGGATGCCGAGCTATACGCCACGGTGCGTGCGGTCAGCGAACTGTGCACCACGCTCGCCATCACCATTCCGGTCGGCAAGGACTCGCTGTCGATGCAGACGGCATGGCGCGACGGCGGCGGCGAGCGTTGCGTGCTCGCCCCGGTTTCCTTGATCGTATCGGCATTCGCGCCCGTGCAAGACGCACGCTCGACGCTGACGCCCGAACTTGACCTCGCGCAGCCCTCACGGCTGCTGCTCGTCGATCTGGGCAAGGGTCAGAACCGCTTGGGCGGCTCTTGCTGGGCGCAGGTCCACATGAAGAGCGGCGGGGTGCCGGCGGATCTCGACAGCCCGCAGCTCTTGAGTGCACTGTTCGCGGCACTGCGTGAGCTGAAAGACCAAGGACTGGCGCTTGCCTATCATGACCGCTCGGACGGCGGGCTGTTGGTGACGCTGCTGGAGATGGCGTTCGCAACACATTGCGGCCTGGGTATCGAACTGGGAGCGGTGAATGATGTCATTGCCGCGTGCTTTGCCGAGGAGCCGGGAGCGGTCATACAGGTTCCCGCGGCTCGGGCAGCCGCTGCGCATGCGATCCTCGCGCGCCATGGTTTGGCGCCGCTCACGCGCGACATCGGCGAGCCTACGATGGGTGATGAGGTGCGGGTGAATGCCAACAGCGGGCTGGTTTACAGCGGCTCGCGCCTGGCGTTGCAGCGGCGCTGGAGCGAAGTCTCGTATCGCATGCAAGCGCTGCGCGACAACCCGGAGTGCGCGCGCGAAGAATATTCACGGCTCGAAGATGCGGCCGATCCCGGCCTGCACGCCGCCTTGAGTTACGATCCTGGTGCCGATATTGCCGCGCCTTTTATTCAAAGCGGCGCACGGCCGGCGCTTGCGATACTGCGCGAACAGGGCGTCAACAGCCACGTTGAAATGGCCGCCGTCTTCACGCGCGCAGGATTCGACGCCTACGACGTTCACATGACCGACATACTGGCGGGCCGCATCCATTTAACAAGGTTCCACGGACTGGTCGCGTGCGGCGGTTTCTCGTACGGCGACGTATTGGGCGCGGGCGAGGGGTGGGCGAAGTCCATCCTGTTCAACGCGCGCGCACGCGAAGAATTTTCCGCGTTCTTCGCGCGCAATGCGACTTTCACGCTGGGCATCTGCAACGGCTGCCAAATGCTGTCCGCGCTCAAGGAATTGATTCCAGGCGCGCAAATGTGGCCGCGGTTCGTGCGCAATCGATCGGAACAGTATGAGGCACGCCTGTCCTTGGTGCGCGTTGCGGATTCCAACTCAATTTTTTTCGCGGGCATGCAAGGATCGGTGTTGCCGATCGCCGTGGCGCATGGCGAGGGCAGGGCGGAATTCGATCCTGGCCAGGGTGCCGGTGCGCTGCTGCAGCGGCAACTCGTGACGCTGCAATTCGTGGATCATCGCGATCGACCCACGCAGCAATATCCCTTCAATCCCAACGGTTCCGAATTGGGACTCGCCGGTCTGTGCAGCACCGATGGCCGCGTGACTGCGCTGATGCCGCACCCGGAACGCGTGTTCCGCAGCGTGCAGAATTCCTGGGTGCCGAAGCAGTGGGCGGAGGACGGCGGCTGGATGCGCCTGTTCCGCAATGCGCGCGTGTTCGCCGGCTAGTACCTCGGCATTTTGAGCCTGGCCGGCCCGCATGTCCCAGGGCGGACTAGCCGGCTTCCGCCTGATTGGGCGCCACGAATCTGCGGAACGTGACGGCCTGTATCAGGCGCGCCTTGCGCACAAAGGATTGATAGAGCAAATCGCGCATGACCTCCAATAAAATTCCGGCCTGCTCCGCGCTCAAGTTGGGGTGATTGGGCCACGGATCGCTGTCGCTGCCGAACAGCACCGCGCGCAAAATCGAAAAAGTCTCATCATCGAGGTCGGCAAGAGAGCGGATTTCCTGCAGGGTATCGAAAAGATCCAGCTTGCCCCGCTCGCCCAGTTCGCGGAACAGAGACTGCGCCGTGCGGCGGCTCATGGACCCGAACGCGTTGAAGCAGGCAGCCGAATAACAATTGAGCGCTTCCTTGAACAGCCCTTCCGCTTCTTCGGGCAGGTAGCTCAATGGAAAATTCTCGCGCGCACGCTCGATCTCCATGAAGTTCGAGGCAAGCTCCACCCGCAATGCCGTATACGCCTTGGCGGCAAACTTCAGAAAAATCGGTTCGATGCAGGTATCGCAGCGGAACACGATGCCGATGTGCTTGGGTTTGCGCCGGCTGAGTTCCTCGAATTTGGGCACGGCAATCGGGGTCAAGTGGGTCAAGGTCTGACAATGAGGACACGTCAGCGCAATGCCTTGATACTCGACATACAGCTCATCTTGAGGCGTGATGTAGATGCTCATGGTTTCATCCCGACAGTGGTTTGTAGCGGATGCGGTGCGGCTGATTGGCATCCTCGCCTTTGCGCTTCTTGTAATCCTCGACGTATTCCTGATAGTTGCCTTCGAACCAGTGGACCTGCGACTCGCCTTCGAACGCGAGGATGTGCGTTGCGATGCGATCCAGGAACCAGCGATCATGCGAAATGACCACGGCACATCCCGGGAATGCCGCCAGGGCATCTTCCAGGGCGCGCAGCGTTTCAATGTCCAAATCGTTCGTCGGCTCGTCGAGCAGCAGGACATTGCCGCCGGCCCTTAGGACCTTCGCGAGATGCACCCGATTGCGCTCGCCGCCGGAGAGTTCGCCGATCATCTGCCCTTGCTGCACGCCTTTGAAATTGAAGCGCCCAACATAGCCGCGCGAGGAGGTCTCGTAGTTGCCCACCTTGATCAGATCCAGGCCGCCTGAAATCTCCTGCCACACGGTATTCTTGTCGTTGAGCGCCTGCCGGGATTGATCCACATACGCGAGCTTGACGCTCGGCCCCAATCGAATCTCGCCGCCATCGGGCTGCTCCATGCCGGCGAGCATGCGGAACAGCGTGGTCTTGCCGGCGCCGTTGGGACCGATGATGCCGACGATGCCCCCGGGCGGCAAGCTGAAATTCAACGAATCGATCAGCAAGCGATCGTCGTAGCCCTTCCTCAAGTCCTTGCACTCGATGACCAGATCACCCAGGCGATCACCGGGGGGGATGTAGATTTCGTTCGTCTCGTTGCGCTGCTGAAATTCCTGCGATGCTAATTCCTCATAGCGCTGCAATCGGGCCTTGGATTTGGCCTGACGCGCTTTAGGATTGGTTCGCACCCATTCCAACTCGCGCTTCAAGGTCTTGGCGAGCGCGTCCTGCTGCCGCTCCTCCTGCGCCAGGCGCAGGCCCTTTTGTTCCAGCCACGAGGAATAGTTGCCCTGCCACGGAATCCCGTGGCCGCGATCCAGCTCCAAGATCCACTCGGCGACATTGTCGAGAAAATAGCGATCGTGCGTGACCGCGATCACCGTGCTCGGATACTCTTCCAGAAAGTGCTCCAGCCAGGCCACGGATTCGGCATCCAAGTGATTGGTCGGCTCATCGAGCAGCAGCATGTCCGGCTTGGACAGAAGCAAGCGGCACAAGGCGACGCGGCGCTTCTCGCCGCCCGACAGCTTGCCGACCAGGGCTTCCCACGGCGGCAGGCGCAGCGAATCGGCGGCGATTTCGAGCTTGCGCTCGAGTTCCCAGCCGCCGACCGCATCGATCTTATCCTGCACCTTCGCCTGCTCTTCCATCAGTTTGTTCATTTCATCGTCGGCAAGCGGCTCGGCGAATTTATCGCTGATCGCATTGAAGCGGTCGATCAAACTTTGGACATCGCCGACACCCTCCCCGACCACCTCGCGCACCGTCTTGGCATCGTCAAGCACGGGTTCTTGCGGCAGATAGCCGACCTTGATGCCGGCTTGCGCGCGCGCCTCGCCTTCGATGTCCTTATCGACACCGGACATGATTTTCAAGAGCGTGGATTTTCCGGAACCGTTCAAGCCCAGCACGCCGATCTTGGCGCCGGGGAAAAAGCTCAAGCTGATATCGCGCAGAATAATGCGCTTGGGCGGCACAACCTTGCCAACCCGGTTCATGGTGTAGATGAACTGAGCCATCGATTGCCTGTTGAAGTATTCGCGGGAGTTCGCGGGGAAACAGCGGAATTATCCGCGACCAAGGCCGGCTTGTCACGGTGCGGCCGTCTCCCTAGGGAACCTCCGGCCAATGAGCTACAATTATCGGCTACCTTTGGAGATCCAGCATGTTCAGCGCCCAAATGGCCATCGGCGGCTTCGATCCGCAGCTTGCTCAGGCGATGCGAGGCGAACGCGGCCGGCAGGAGGATCATATCGAACTGATCGCCTCGGAGAACTACGCGAGTCCCCGGGTTCTCGAGGCTCAGGGCTCCGTGCTGACCAACAAATACGCGGAAGGATATCCGGGCAGGCGGTACTACGGCGGCTGCGAATTCGTCGACATTGTGGAAAGCTTGGCCATCGAGCGCGCCAGGCAGCTGTTCGGCGCGGCTTACGCGAACGTGCAGCCGCATTCGGGTTCGCAGGCGAACGCGGCGGTTTATTTCGCGCTGCTGAATCCCGGCGACACGATCTTAGGGATGAGCCTCGACCATGGCGGTCATTTGACGCACGGCGCCAAAGTCAATTTCTCGGGCAAGTTCTTCAAGGCGCTGCAATACGGGATTGTCGCCGCTACCGGCCTCATCGACTACGATCAGGTTGAACGGCTCGCCCAGGAACATCGTCCCAAGATGATCGTGGCGGGATTCTCTGCTTATTCGCGCGTCGTCGATTGGGCCCGCTTTCGGGCCGTTGCCGATTCGATCGGCGCCTACTTGTTCGTGGACATGGCGCACGTGGCCGGACTGATAGCCGCCGGCCTGTATCCCAATCCCGTGCCCTTCGCCGATGTCGTTACCACCACGACCCACAAAACATTGCGCGGTCCGCGGGGCGGCTTGATTCTCGCGCGGCCGCACGCCGACTTGCACAAGAAATTGAACTCGATGGTGTTCCCGGGAATTCAGGGCGGTCCCCTCATGCATGTGATCGCGGCCAAGGCTGTGGCGTTTCTGGAAGCGCTGCAGCCGGAATTCAAGGCCTACTCTGCGCAGGTGATCGACAATGCCCGTGCCATGACCGCGGTGCTCGAGCAGCGCGGCTACAAGATCGTTTCCGGCGGCACGGACAATCACCTATTTCTGCTCGATTTGATCGACAAGAACATCACCGGCAAGGATGCCGATGCCGCATTGGGGCGCGCGCATATCACGGTCAACAAAAACGCCGTGCCCAATGACCCGCGCCCGCCGTCCGTCAGCAGCGGGCTGCGCATCGGCACGCCGGCGGTGACGACTCGCGGTTTCAAGGAGTCCGAGGCACGGCAGCTCTCTCACTGGATCGCCGATGTGCTGGATGATCCGGGGGATGAGACGGTTCCGGAGCGCGTAAGAGCCGAGGCGCTGGCGATGTGCCGGCGATTTCCGGTCTATGGCGATCAATGAGCGGCTGCGATGCATTGTCCGTTTTGCGGCCACACCGAGACTAAGGTGATCGACTCTCGCCTGGCCGGCGAGGGGCGGCAAATTCGCAGGCGCCGCGAATGCCTGGCATGCACCGAACGATTTACCACCTTTGAAGCGGCCGAGTTGCTGTTGCCGACGGTGGTCAAGGGCGACCGCAGCCGCGAGCCCTTTGACGAAAAGAAAATGCTCGCAGGCATGCAAAAGGCATTGGAGAAACGTCCGGTTTCACGCGAGGCAATCGAGGCGGCCGCGGCCAGAATTTGTCACAAGATGCGCAGCCTGGGAGAGCGCGAAATAGCCTCGCGCAACATCGGAGAAATGGTGATGGAGGAGTTGCGGCACATGGACGAAGTTGGCTACGTGCGCTTCGCTTCGGTGTACCGTAGCTTTCAGGATTTGGACGCTTTCCGCACCGAGATCGAGCAGTTGCGGCGGCATCGCCGGCGCCGCGAGCCGCCCAGCAAGGATCAGTTGCCGCTGTTGCCGGGCGATACGGCGGCGGAAGAGGATCCTTGAGCGAGCAAATCACGCCGCAGGATCGGCTCTCGGCGCAGGATCGGGCGCATCTGGAGCGTGCGCTGATGTTGGCAGAGCGCGGTCTTTATACCACCCATCCGAATCCGCGCGTCGGCTGCGTCATCGCGACCGCGGAGCGCGTGCTGGGAGAGGGCTGGCACGCGCGCGCCGGGGAGGCGCACGCGGAAGTCCTGGCACTGCGCGCGGCCGGATCCCAGGCGCGGGGCGCCACGGCCTATGTGAGCCTGGAACCCTGCAGTCATACCGGCCGTACGCCGCCTTGCGCGGACGCCTTGATTGCGGCCGGTGTTGCGCGCGTCTTGTGCTGCACGCGCGATCCCAATCCGCAAGTTGCCGGCCGGGGAATCGAGCGCTTGGAACGAGCCGGCATGGCGGTTCAGGTCGGCGCCTTCGCCGATGAGGCGCGTCGGCTCAATCTTGGATATTTTTCGCGCCACGAGCGGGCTCGCCCGTACGTCAGGCTGAAATTGGCCATGAGCTTGGATGGGCGCACGGCTCCCGCCGGCGGCGGCCGGATCTGGATCAGCGGCGAGGCTGCGCGCGCCGACGTGCAGGCTTGGCGCGCCCGCAGCTCCGCGGTGCTCACCGGCGCCGGTACCGTGCGCTGCGATGATCCGCAGCTCAATGTGCGACTGAACTATGGACCGTGGGTGCGGCAGCCGCTTCGCGTGGTGCTCGATACCATGTTGCGGACCCCGCGCGGCGCCAGGATCTTCAACCATGATGAGGCCCTGGTGTTTGCCGCCGCGGAGGCGCCGTTGGGATCCTTCAAGGATAGCGAGGTCGAGCGAATTCCGCGGGCCGACGGCGGCTTGGATTTGCATGCGGTCATGCAAAATTTGACTGCGCGCGAGGTCAATGAGCTGCTGATCGAATGCGGTCCGACACTGGCCGGCGCCTGCATAGCCAAGCAGCTCATCGATGAATTCGTCCTGTACATCGCGCCCGGATTGCTGGGGTGTGATGCGGCGCCGCTGCTGCGCATCGAACTCGGCGGCCAAAGCCTGCCGCCGTTCGAGTTTTGCGATGCACGCCAGCTTGGAGATGACATGCGTCTGATTCTTAAACCTAAGAAGCACTGAAAATGTTCACCGGAATCATCTTGGCGAAAGGGCAGGTCGCATCGATTGTCGAGCGGGGCGGCGATCTGGAGTTGGGCGTCGATGCCGCCGGCCTCGATAACCAGCGCCTAGGCGTTGGCGACAGCATCTGCGTGCAAGGCGTCTGTCTCACGGTGACGCGCAAGCAGGGCGTGTGTTTTTTCGCGGACGTGTCGCGCGAGACGATGGCCAAGACTACCCTGGGCAAGTTGAGCGTTGGCGCGCATGTCAATCTCGAGCCCAGTCTGCGCGCGGGCGATGCGCTCGGCGGACACCTGGTCAGCGGCCACGTGGATGCGGTCGGCACGCTACGGGGATTGGCGGAGGACGCACGATCCTGGCGCATGGAGTTCGAGCTGCCGGCGGACCTCTCGCGGTTCGTCGCGGCAAAGGGATCGATCTGCATCAACGGGGTCAGCTTGACCGTCAACAACGTTGCGGGCTTACAGTTCGATGTCAACATTATTCCGCATACCCTTGCGGTCACAACGCTCGGGGGGCTTCGGATCGGAGATGAAGTAAACATCGAAATCGATGTCGTTGCGCGCTACTTAGAACGGCTTTTGCAGCCTTTCGCAGGCTAGCGCTTGTGGCCTGCTGCGATGCAGTATTACTCTGCTATGCTTCTGTTCTACAATAGCTTGCGCTACCCAATACTGTACAAATCATCAGATCTTGAAGTGCTGAGAACTGCCTACAGCTTGGGTGGAAGATTGCCGATATAGTGGATAGCAGAAATGCGTTTATCTTAGGGACGAGGGACTATTGGATGAGAAGATCATGATTTTCGAAAAGGGCACTACGGACTGCTGAGTCGCTAACTTAATTCTGTCAATGCGAGGCCCCTACCTAGGGGCCTTTGCATATTCTAAGGAGGGCGTATGCAAAAAGGATTCATAAGTACAACTCGAGAGCATTTTTGTCGCTATACCTGGACGGCCTTCGCGGCACTATGCATTCTGTTTGTTTTGGCCGTAGTTTTTGCTATCCAAGAATGGCCATATTTCGAAGCCCATAGAGAACGGTTTGTCTGGGCGGCGATGATCGCTTTTCTCGCCATGATAATACCGCCCGTTATTCGAATGGCGCGGCATCGAAATAAGCACATGCTATATGTGGCAATCTGGGGGTAGTAATTACTTTCACTTCGTTGATCGCCATGTACGCGTCGTTCTTCCTCTACGTTGGCGACAACCCGCATCTTCAACAGCGATACCAGCCGATTCTTGCCTTGGCACCGGTATTTTCAGGACTGATGCTTGACCTTTTTGAAAGAGCAAACGCTTTTGTAGAGCATGTCAATGAGGACCAGCCGCTCGCATTTCAGCACCTGAAAAAACTGGTGAATTCATGGCGCCAGAAACTTCGACAGGAAGAAGCGGACGCGCTGAGTTCAAGCTCGAACCAACACGAAAAGTAATCATTTCCTCGGTCGAGATCTGCTTCGTAGAATGGACTCCGCGAGCGGTATCGCTCGGGTGGTCGAGCACCCCGGAGGTTATAATGCCGGGGAGCGATAGATCTCTTGGCGCGAATACGGGAACTTAAGGCAAATGGCTGCGTTCAATACGATCGATGAAATTCTCGGGGACCTGCGCCTCGGCAAGATGGCCGTGATCATGGATGATGAGGACCGCGAGAACGAGGGCGACCTGATCATGGCCGCCGAATGCGTGCGACCCGAGGATGTCAATTTCATGGCACGCTATGGCCGCGGCCTCATCTGTCTGACGCTCACCCGCGAGCGCTGCCGGCAGCTGCGCCTGCCGTTGATGGTGAGCGATACCGACAGCTCGCACCGCACGAATTTTACGCTGTCGATCGAGGCCGCGGAGGGTGTCACCACCGGAATTTCCGCGCATGACCGTGCGCACACGGTCAAAACCGCCGTGGCTCCCAACGCGGGGCCCGAAGACCTGCGGCAGCCCGGGCATATTTTCCCGCTGATGGCGCAGCCCGGCGGCGTGCTGACGCGGGCAGGACATACCGAGGCAGGATGCGATCTGGCGAGACTGGCCGGCTTTTCCGCCGCCGCCATGATCGTGGAAATTTTGAATGATGATGGGACCATGGCGCGTCGGCCCGATCTTGAGCGGTTTGCAAGGACGCACGCACTGAAAATCGGCACGATCGCGGATTTGATCCGCTACCGCCTGAAGAACGAGCGCTCGGTGGAGCGAATCTATGAGGAACCGGTCGACACGGAATACGGTGCCTTCAGGCTGTGTTGCTATGAGGACCACGTCAACAAAACTGTGCACATTGCCCTGGTCAAGGGCGACTTGAATTCAGCCCTGCCGCCCTTGGTCCGCGTGCATGTCGAGGATACGCTGCGAGACCTTGTGGGCGTCAACAATGAGAAGCTCGGCTGGCCCTTGAGTGCGGCCATGCGCCGGGTGGCCAAGGAAGATTCGGGCGTGGTCGTGATCTTGCGGCCGGAGGTGTCGCCGCGGGACTTCATGGACAGCGTGCGGTTGTTGGATGCCAAGCCCGCGCGGCAACGCGCCACAATCGTGCGTACCTTCGGAATCGGCGCCCAGATACTCAAGGACCTCGGTTTGAAGCGCATGCGCGTCTTGAGCGCTCGGAAACAGCTGCAAGGGCTGGCTGCCTTCGACCTGGAAATCACCAGCTACGTGGATGGCGATGATTGAGCGCTGCTTGAGGTTATAATCCAACCTCTGCAATTCGGGGAATGACCTTGCCGAACGATCAGCCGAAGATAATCGAGGGAGAGTTGCTGGCGCGTGATTTGCGATTCGCGATCATTGCGGCGCGCTTCAATGACTTCGTGGTCGAGCCGTTGATTCGCGGGGCGCTTGATGCCTTGAAGCGCCACGGCGTCGCCGATAAACAAGTGGACATCGTGCGTGTCCCCGGAGCGTTCGACCTGCCCATTGTGGCCCGCAAGTTGGCCCTATCGCACCGGTACCAAGCGCTGATTGCGCTAGGGTGCGTGATCCGCGGTCAAACACCGCATTTTGACTATGTCGCCGGTGAATGCGCCGGCGGGATTGCGCGAATTGCGCTCGAGTCCGGCGTGCCGATCGCCTTTGGAGTGCTGACGACCGATACGGTGGAGCAAGCAGTGGATCGCGCGGGTGGCAAGGCCGGCAACAAGGGCGCCGATGCCTCGCTGGTAGCGATCGAAATGGCAAATTTATTGCGCCGCCTGGATGATTGAGTGAGTGCGGGGCCTTCAGCCCATCGAGCTAGAAGCCTGGCGCGCCGCTTGGCGCTGCAGGCACTTTATCAGCTGCAGATCAACCCGCTTCCCTGGCAGGACATCCAGACGCAATTCGCATTGGATCCCGAGGCCGAGCGGGTCGACGTCGAGTATTTTCGCGGGTTATTCGCAGCCATCGCTCCGAATCGCGAGGCGCTGGATTTGCGCTTGTCCGGATTGTGCGAGATCCCGCCCCAGCAACTCGATCCCATCGAGCATGCGGTACTGTGGCTGGGGTTGCATGAATTGCAGTCGCACCCCGAATTGCCCTACCGGGTGGCGCTCGCCGAGGCCGTGCAGCTGACCAAGCAGTTCGGCGCGACAGATGGGCATAAGTTCGTCAACGCCGTCTTGGATCGAGCCGCGAAGGAGTCGCGTCCGCACGAATATGGAACCTGATCTTGCGCGAGTTTGAATTGATCCGCCGCTTTTTTGTCAGGCGCGACCACGCCGGCCGCGAGTCGGGGGTGCTTCTCGGGATCGGCGACGATGCGGCCGTGCTCAAGCTTCCCGGCGGCGTGGACTTGGTGGCCTGCGTCGACACGATCGTCGCCGGGCGGCACTTTATCGAGGGTGCCGATGCGCGCAGCATCGGCCACCGGGCGCTCGCGGTGAATTTGAGCGATCTGGCAGCCATGGGCGCGACCCCTGCCTGGGCGACCCTGGCGCTGACCATGCCCAGCGCCGACCCCGTTTGGCTCGAAAAATTTGCGGCAGGTTTTTTGGATCTTGCCGATGCGCACGCGGTCGAGCTGGTCGGCGGCGATACAACACGCGGTCCACTCACCGTGAGCGTGCAAATTCTAGGGTCGGTTCCACATGGCAGCGCCTTGCGGCGCGGCGGCGCCGAACCAGGAGATATTTTGGCGGTCAGCGGCACGCTGGGCGACGCCGGGGCGGGCCTGGCGTTCGTCAAATCCCCGCCGCCCGCCGCATCGGCGGATGTCGAGGCACTGATTCAGCGTTTCAACTATCCGACGCCGCGAGTGCAGCTCGGTTTGGCTGCGCGCGGCATCGCGACCGCCGCGATGGACCTATCCGACGGGCTGATCGGCGACTTGCCGAGGCTGGCTGGTGCCAGCCGCCTCGCTGCGCGCGTCGCGGTGGAGGCACTGCCGCTGTCCTGCGCCATGCGCAATGCCGTGAGCTTGAGTCAAGCGCGCGATTGGGCCCTTGCCGGGGGCGATGACTACGAGTTGCTATTCGCGGTGCCGCCGGCGCGCTTCAAGAAGCTGAGGGACGCCGCGGTGCAATTGAACTTAACGTTGACCCAGATCGGCGAGTTGCGCGCCGGCGAGGGCGTGACATGGTCACTAAACGGCAAGGATTTCACGCCCAGCGTCTCAGGTTACGATCACTTCGCCCAAGCCTCGACCCAAATCACAGTTTAGCGCAAGCCGCCCCAGTATCCTCGCGGCATCGAAGTCGAAAGACGCCCGCTGCGCACGGTTACCCTTTGACCAACACTCGCTCCACCAGTCTCGCGAAATCCCAGCCGGGCCGCGGATCATTGCCCGAAAAAATCGGCAAGTACGTCATCATCAACGAAGTCGGGCGCGGCAGCACCGGAGTGGTGTATCTGTCGCACGATCCCTATTACGGGCGCGACGTCGCCATCAAGGTCTACAACGTCGATGCCAGCGGCGATGAAAACCGCAAAAAGATTGCCCGCAAGATGTTCTTGTCGGAAGCGCACATGGTCGGCATGCTGCAGCACCCGAATATTCTGCCGATTTACGACGCGGGTGAAGAGAACGGCCATTGCTACATCGTGACCGAGCATGTGCATGGCGCGCGCACGCTGGCGGCATATTGCCGCCCCGATAATTTGTTGCGCATCGATGATGTCGTGGAGTTGGTATACAAGGCGGCGCGGGCGCTTCATTATGCGCACAGCCGCGGGGTCATTCACCGCGACATCAAGCCGAGCAACATCATGCTCACGCTCGACAGCGATGTGCGCATCATCGATTTCGGCATCGCGCTGGTCGCCGACTCGGAGATTTCCCGAATCGAAGGCATCGCCGGCAGTCCTTCTTATATGTCTCCCGAGCAAGTGCAATCGATCGAGCTGACCAACCGTTCCGACCTGTACTCGCTCGGCGCCGTGATGTACGAGCTCCTGACCGGGACGCGGCCGTTCCGGGCGGGCAATCTGCAGAAGTTGCTGCACCAGATCGTTTTCGCCACGCCGCCGCCGATTCACACCCTGCGTCCGGAGATCCCGGAGGAGCTGGAAAACGTCACGGCGATGGCGTTGCAGAAGGAACCGGAGAAGCGCTACAAGACCGGCCTCGATTTCGCCGCTGAATTGACGCGCGTGCATCAGAAGCTGCGCGCGCAGTACAACCGAATCGATCAGCAGGAACAGTTCAGCTTGCTGCGCAAGTTGAAATTCTTCCACGAATTTTCGCACGGCGAAATCTGGGAGGTGCTGCGCGCCAGCAGCTGGCAGGACTATGCGGATGCGGAGGAGATCGTCAAGGAAGGCGAAATGGACGACCGCTTTTACATCATCGTGCAAGGCCGGGTCGGCGTGCAGCGCAATGGCAAGGCATTGGGCTATCTCGACAGCGGCGATTGCTTCGGGGAGACCAGCTACGTGCGCGGAGCAAAGCGCACCGCCACGATTTTCGCGTCCGGTTCGGTGACCGTCATGAAGGTGAGTTCCACGCTGCTGGAACAGGTCTCCGCGGAATGCCAGCTGCGCTTCAATCAAGTCTTCCTGCGCAGCATGATCGGCCGCCTGCAGAGCGCGGAGCGCGGCGTCTCTCAAACCGCGGAGCGCGGCGCCCCCTAAATCGCGGAGCGCGGCGCCTCCTAAACCGCGGCTTCTTTGTCGTGTTCGATCATCGCGTATGCCGAATGATTGTGAATGGACTCGAAATTCTCCGACTCAACGACGTAGGCCTTGACGCGCTTGTCTTTGTTCAGCGCCACGGCGACGTCGCGCACTGTGTCCTCGACGAATTTCGGATTGTCGTAAGCCCGCTCGGTGACGAATTTTTCGTCCGGCCGCTTGAGTATTCCGTAGACCTCGCATGAGGCCTGTCGCTCCGCGATTTCGATCAGTTCTTCCAGCCACATGTGCTCCGCTAGCTTGGCCGTCAAGGTGATGTGAGAGCGCTGATTGTGGGCGCCATAGTCGGAAATCTCCTTCGAGCACGGGCAGAGGCTCGTGGTTGGCACGACGACCTTCAGCCAAACCTCGGTCTGGCCCGCGCGATGCTCGCCGAAAATCGTGGCCTGGTAATTCATCAGGCTCTCCACGCCGGATACCGGCGCCTTCTTCATAATGAAGTACGGAAAGCTCATTTCGATGTGACCGGCGCTGGCGGCCAGATGCTCGGTCATTTCCTGCAACATCAAGCCGAACGACTCGACGGAGATCTCCCGCTCGTGACGATGCAAAATCTCCACGAAGCGCGACATGTGCGTGCCCTTGAAATTGTGCGGCAAATTGACGTACATGTTGAAGTTGGCGACGGTGTGCTGTTCGCCGCGCGAGCGGTCCTTTACTTTCACCGGATGATAGATGTCCTTGATACCCACTTTATTGATGGGTATTTGTCGCGTGTCGGCATGCGCCTGGACGTCCTCCACAGGCTGCGGGTTGGGCTTTTTGGCGGGGACGGCGACGTTCATATGATTTCCTAATGTAGCGATCAAGCCCAACATGGTACCGAAACCGCATAACACAAGAATTTTAGACCATTCGCTGCGATTTGGCTGCCGGGGATGCTGGGTTGCGGCGACCGTCAGGCGGAAATTGTGCCGCACGGGCCCGGCTTTGGCCCCAATTGACGGACTAAACAGACAGGTGGGCCTTCAAACGCGGCGCTCAATGACATAGCTGGCCAGCCATGCCAGTACGGTCGCTCCCGCACCGAGCGGTGCAAGCCGCTCACAGGCGCGGAGCTTCAATTCCTGGGCACGGGTCTTGGCTGACCCAAGACCCAGAACGCTCGGATAAGTGGGCTTGGCCCGGGCCGCATCGGCACCGCAGATTTTGCCGATCTCTTCGGTCTTGCCCTCGACATCGAGGATGTCATCCTGAATTTGGAAGGCAAGTCCGATGTCTTGAGCATAACCATCCAACGCATCCCTGTTCGCCGGACTCAACGCCGGCGCGCACGCCGCGGCCATCAACACGCTGGCGCGGATCAGCGCTCCGGTCTTGAGCGCGTGCATGGCCTCGAGTTGCTCGAGCGTCAAGGCTCGTCCTACCGCCGCCAGGTCGATGGCCTGACCTCCCGCCATGCCGCCGGTGCCGCTCGCGTCGGCGAGAATATTGATCATTTTCAAGCGAGCCTCGCATGTTACGCCCGGCGAGCGGTCGCGCGAGAGCAGCGAGAACGCCAATACTTGCAGCGCGTCGCCGGCGAGAATTGCGGTCGCCTCGTCGAAGGCGCGATGCGTAGTCGGTTGTCCGCGGCGCAGGTCATCATCGTCCATGGCGGGCAGATCATCGTGGACCAGCGAGTAGGAATGGATGAGTTCCACTGCCGCGGCGGGTGCATCCAACCCGGCGATCGGGACGTTCAGCGCCTCCCCGGTGCAGTAGACCAGCAGCGGGCGCAGCCGCTTGCCACCGCCCAATACCGCGTAGCGCTGCGCAGCGTGCAATCGCTGCGGCACCGAATCAGCCGCCGGGAGTGCGGCATCCAGGACAGCGTGCACGCGTGCTTGATAGCCGTGCATTCGCGCTTCCATCGCGTCCGCATTCATGTTCAGCCGTTATCGGGTTCGTCGGGCACGAAGTCTTCAACCGCCGGATCGCCGGCCCTTTTCAGCAGAATTTCGACTTTCTGTTCGGCTTCCTGCAGCGCCGCCTGACAGGCGCGCGTCAGCGCCACGCCGCGCTCGAAAGCCGCCAGCGATTCCTCCAACGGCAAATCGCCATGTTCCAAGCGCTCGACCAGTTCCTCCAGGTCGCGCATGGCCGTCTCAAAGTCAGGCGACTCCTGTTTTGCGGATTTCGGTGTCGGCATGGCCAAGAACGGTACACATGCGCCCCGGCGCGGTCAAACACGCCGCGCGCGCCGGGTGCGTCCGGGAAATTGTCAAGTCGTGAGGCGCGTCACAACCATGGGGCCGCTTGACGCCCTGTTTTGAGTAACATTGCCGATGGGTAGCTTTATGGCAATGTCATTCAAAACAATGGTCGCCTGCGGATGTGTTGCCGCCATCGCGCTGGCAACCTTGGCCTGCAGTCCACGGCGCATCCCTGCGGTGACGATAGCGGGCCTCATGGAGGATCGCGTCGCGCTCGATGGCGTGCTCATGAAGTGCAATCGCGACCCGCTGAAAGCGCGCGGCGATTCTGACTGTGTGAACGCGCGCATTGCGATTGAGCGTCTCGCGGCGCAAGTCGATCCGGCGGTCGATGCCAAGCGACTCGAAGATTTTGAGCGACGCCGCGAGCAGTTGCGGTTGAGCGAAGAGAGGAAGCGGCGCCAGGAGCAGGAATCCAAGGCGAATGTGGATGCCTACCATCTGCCTGTCATCCCCGTGGAATCGACGCCGCTAGCCAAAGAAGCGCCGCCGCCCACGGTCAGTGGGACGAATCCCTGACACGCCGCTTCGCCTTCAACAGCACCTCCACCGCCTCCGGTCGATCGTCCCAATAGTCGAGGCGTACCCTCTCGTCAGGCAACAGAGTCACCGTGGCGGGCGCCGCACTGAACGTGCAGTACCAGCCCGATGGCAGAACCACCGCATTTCGCGGTCTGCCCAAGCTTCGATCGAAAATCAACTCATCGCCGTCCAGCTTGTAGCTCGCAGGCGCGGTGTAGGTCTCGGCAATGCGCAGCCGCAACGTCTGACCTGCCAAAAGCCTCGGGAATGGAATCACCACAACCCGTGCGGTGGGCGCCGCGGTCTCGCCCACATTGATGTCCGAAGCGGCAAGTTCGGCGCCGCTCATCTCCAGCGCCTTCAGCTGCTCTCCGGTATCCAGGATGCTGGCTGAGGGGTGACTGGCGACGCTGCCCTCGCGAACGATGTTCGCATAGCCGCCGATACCCGGTCTCGATTCGGTGTAGTCGTGGTACAGGCTGAAGGCATGCGTTTCCGGCTGCTGCAGGAAATAAACGATGTCCCGATCCTGGTGGGCACGCTCCGACAGGCGCTCCTGCTCAGGTAGGCCCGCAAAGGGCGATTCCCAGCTACGCGCGGCCGTCAGTGCCTTCGGCACCGCGGCGGGGCCGGTGCGCGCGGTTTTGGTGGCCCGCAGAACCAACGGCGCTTCACCGCTGCCCGCATGCAGGAAGCTGACGGCGATGCGCCCGTCCTTCTCGGTCAGAATTTGCGAGGGCACCGTCAGTCCGGTGACTTCATAACCGGCGGGCAGCACGATTTTGTTGCGCTTGATGCCCAATGGGCGATTGAAGACAATGGCCTTGCCATCGAGGTAGTAGCTCTTCGGGTCCTGATAGGTTTTGACGATCAGCACGCGGCCCTGGCCATTCGCCGGAACAGGCCGTGCCAGCGTGACCTTGATGTAGTTGGTATCGAGATCTGCGTCCGGCATCAACGGGTCCCTGCGTGCCTGCGCCCCGCCGACGACTTCAAAATGCAGCGGCGAGCCGCGCATCGCGTCATAGACGCTCTCATCGCTTGCGACGCTGCCTTTGCGAATGGGATTGTAGAAGAACCTGGCACCCGCGGTCGTCGCGGTGACTTCGTAATAAATCTTGAAACTCGAGGTCGCGGGAGCGAGCAGCTCGTAGCGGGTGTATTCGTCGGTTTCGGTTTGGGCGACCGCGGTCGGAAAATACAAGCCATCCGGGTTCGCCGGCGTTTGACCTCGAGCGGACGCAAAAAAGACCACGGCGCCCAGCAACGCCACCCGATGCATTGCCGTCACAAGCATGTTCTCACCTCCGTTCATCGTGCCCTCACTATAGGTGAGCAGCAGCGTTGAGGGAATCCACCAGTTACTTCCCGCGCTCGCTCCCGCTAAAATTGGCGCCCTTGGGAATTGGCACAGAACAGAACACAAATACCCATCTGGAGAACGATAATGACTCGACTCAAATTCGGTGCCTGCCTGGGTGTGGCCCTGGCGCTGGCAGGGCCTGCATTCCCGGCCGCTGCGCCGACGGCACCGACCCCGCCTGACAGGAAAGCGGACAGCGACTCTGAAAGACCGGAGAGCGGGAAGTTTGAGCCCTTCAAATCGGAGTCGGTGAGCAGCAACGGCACCGTCACCATCGGTGCGCAGTCCGTTCCTTACCAGGCGGTCGCCGGCACGCTCATCGTGCACCCCAGGGATTGGGATGACGTGCCGCGGGATCCCAAGGCGGAGCGCGCAAACCCGACGCCGGGCGAGGATGGCGGCGACGCCAGGAATCCGACGGCCGAGGCCTCGATGTTCTATGTCGCCTACTTCAAGAACGGCGGCGGTTCCCGGCCCGTGACCTTCGTCTACAACGGCGGCCCCGGCTCCGCCACCGTCTGGCTGCACATGGGCGCATTTGGTCCGCGCCGCATCGTTACGGCCACCGACGGGCACACGCCCGCAGCCCCCTATTCCCTGATCAACAACGGTTCAAGTTTGCTCGATGCGACCGATCTGGTCTTCATTGACGCGCCGGGCACGGGCTTCAGCCGGATCGCCGGCAAGGACAAGGAGAAGGAGTTCTTCGGCGTCGATCAGGATGCCTACGCATTCGCTCAATTCATCTCTCAGTTCCTCACCAAATACGGCCGTTGGAATTCGCCCAAATACTTGTTCGGCGAGAGCTATGGAACTCCGCGCTCGGCGGTGCTCATCAACCAGCTCGAATCCGAGCGCGCCGTCGATTTCAACGGCGTCATTCTGCTGTCGCAGATTCTAAATTTCGATCTGAGCCCCGATCGTCCCACCGGTAATCCCGGCATCGACCTGCCTTATCAGACGGTTCTGCCGACCTACGCCGCGACCGCTTGGTATCACAAGAAGTTGCCCGGCGGTCATAAAGATCTCGACGCGCTGCTAGCGGAAGTGGAGCAGTTCTCCATGGGGGATTATGGCCGCGCGCTGGCGGCCGGATCCGCGCTCAGTCCCGCGGATAAACGCGCGATCGCCGAGAAACTGCACCAATACACGGGCCTGTCGGTGGAGTACATTCTCAAGGCGGACCTGCGCATCGATGGCGGGGAATTTCGCCAGATTCTGCAGGACGATGCCGGATTGACGACGGGCCGGCTGGATACGCGCTTTTCCGGTCCGGACATCGATCCGCTGAGCCAGCGTGCGGACTACGACCCGCAATCGACGGCGCTGGGATCTGCCTACGTTTCCGCATTCAATGAATATGTGCGCAAGGATCTTCGCTACGGCGATGGCAGGGACTTCAAGCACAGCGTCTCCGCGGGCAGGAACTGGAGCTTCGTGCACCAGCAGCCGGGTCAGAATCAGCGGTTCGGGTCTTCGCGTCAGGGTTCGAACGTCATGCCCGACCTTGCAAACGCGATGAAGATCAATCCGAATCTCAAGATTCAGCTGAATGCCGGCTACTTCGATCTTGCGACGCCTTTCTATCAAGGCGTGTACGAAATGCGCCATTTGCCGATTCCCGCAAATTTGCAGGCGAATATCGAGTACAAGTTCTACGACTCGGGCCACATGGTCTATGCCAAGGATTCCTCGCTCAAGCTGCTGCATGACAATGTCGTCGGGTTCATTCGCAGAACCAGCAACCAGGGCAATTGACCGGGCGTGTCGCGCAGCGCGCAGCGCTGCGTGACACCGGCAGAGCCGCCGCGGCCCAGGCGGACTGCTGCAGACGGCTCCTACGGCGGCGCGCGGTCTTTGAGATAGGTAGCCAGCCAGGTGTGAACCTCTTCATAGAAATGGCGGCTGTCCTCGGGCTTGAGAATCCAATGCCAGGCGTCCGGCCAGACGAGCAGGCGGCTGGGCACGCGCATTCGCTGCAGTGCGCTCCAGTTCTCGAGCGTATTGTTGATGGGCACCCTGAAGTCGCGTTCGCCGATGCTCAGCAGCATCGGGGTCTTCCAGTTCGCCGCGTAGCTCAGGGGGCTTTGATCGCGCCACACGGGATTTCCCTCCCAAGGGGGCCCGCCGTTGGTCAGCTCGCGCCCGTAAATGCTGTCACTGGTGCCCCATTGACTGGTGAGGTCGACTTCGCCGGCATGACTCACGATGCATTTGTAGCGCGTGGTGGTCGCTTCGATCCAGTTGGCCAAGTGTCCGCCGTAGCTGGCGCCCGCGGCGCAAGCCCTGGATCCGTCGATGAATGAAAATCGCTTGATGGCCTCGTCGACCGCCTGATTGAGCTCATCGCCGGGCGTTTTCAACGGATCAAGCTTGATGGCTTGCGCGAACCTCTCGCCGAAGCTGGTCGAGCCGGTATAGTCCGTCATCAAGATGACGTAGCCGGGCGCGGCCAACAAGTGATAGTTCCACCGCAGACCGATCTGATCCGGGTTGTTGCTGGCCGCTCCGCCATGAATCAACACCAGCAGCGGATATTTTTTTGCGGCATCGAAGGCCGGCGGCAGCACGATCATGTTGTGAATGTTGCGGCCTTTGGCGCTCGTGAAATAGAAATGCTGCGGCGGCTGCCAATCGATCGCCGCCGCCGCGGCCGTGTTCACCTGCGTGAGATTGACATGGGTGCGCCGCGCAGGATCGATGCGCACAATTTCTGCCGGTTTTGTCGAACTGCCGAAGGCGCCGATCAGAATGAGCTTCGCGGCTTTCTGCGGGATCTCGAGCGACGTATAGCCGCCCTCGCGCACCTCGATGGCCGGCGAGGGCTTGCCGCCGCCGCCGGCAACTTGATAGAGGTTTTCCTTTCCGGCATCGGGTACCAGCAGATAAATGAGCTTACCGTCGGGGGTAAACGCATAGCGCGAGGGATCCCGGTCGAAATCGCGCGTGACCAGCGAGGGTTCCCCACCCGCGGGCCAGGGCACCTTGTAAAGCCGGGGCAGGTGATACACCTCCTCATCCTGCACTTCATACTTGAAGAACAGCGATCTACCGTTCGGACTGAAGCTCGCTTCCCGGTAGTCGCCTGCGGCGGGACTCACCATGCGCGGTTCCCCGCCTTCCGCCGCCATGCGATACAGGTGATATCCAACGTGCGCGAACGCGGCATTCCAGCGCTCGGTCGTGGCGGTGAAGACGACCTCACGGCCGTCGGGACCCCACAGGGGCGCGAGCGTGACGCCGGTGTCGGTCTCCGATCCGGAAAATCCGGCGATTTTGGCCAACGCCGTGCCGGAAAGGATGTCCTTGGGACGCGATCCTGGCTCGAGGGACTGCACCATGAGCGTGGGCTGGCGATCATCCAGCCATTGGTTCCAGAAGCGGATCGGGAAGTGCTCGTAGCTGCGCACGTTGTATTTGCGCGCCTTGCGCTCGGCGGCAATCTTTTTGTTCGCTTCATCGTCCAGGGCATTGGGATAGACGGACGACTCGAACAGTATCGCCGCGCCGTCCGGCCGCCATTTCGGGTTCGAGGCACCGGTGGAAACAGCGGTCAGCCGACGCGCCTCGCCGCCCTCGGCAAGATTCAATACATAGACCTGTTCGGCGTCATCGGTTTCACGCTTGGTCGTAAATGCGATGCTGCTGCTGTCCGGGGACCACGCGACGTCGACCTCCGGGGCTTTGGTGTGGGTGATCCGCCGCGGCGGCTTCAGCCCATCGGCAGGAACCAACCACAGGTCGCTGATGGCCTTGTCGGTTTCGTAGGAGGGCTCCAGCACCGAGTACACGATCCACTTGCCGTCGGGACTTGCGGCCGGAGCGCCGACCCGTTTCATCATCCAAAGAGCCTCGTGCGTAATCGGCTTGAGGGACGACTGCGGCTGGGCCATCGACGCCATCGGCGCCGCGACCCACGCCGCCATCACAAGCGAAAAGAATCGAACCTGTTTCATCGTATCTCCCGGCGAGAAACGCCGGCCTCGAGGCCGGCGAGGGGCTGACAAGCGACGCAGTATACGGCCGTCCGCGGGATTAATCGGCTTGCAAGCGCGGGCCGCTTCATATGGCATGCGCAATCAACAAAACATTGGCGAATCGCGTTCCCTCGCTCATGGGCGTTCGCTGCACGTCGAAGCCGCAGTCGCAAAGCAGCGCGTGCCACTGGCCGGCGCTGCGGCAATACGTGGCCACGCTTGCATGACCGCGGAACCACATCACCAGCTTGTCGACCAACTGACTGTAGCGAAAGCGCAAGCCGCCGCCGGCGTCGCCGATGCGCAGCAGCAGCAGGCCGTCGGCGGGCAATGCGGCCCGCACCCGCTTGATTACCTGCCGCTGCTCCTCCCGGGTGATGTAGTGCAAGACATCGAGGATGACGACCGCGTCCGTGGTGCCGAATTCAGCGCTACGGATGTCACCTTGCGATATCTCGCAGTCGTGGCCAAGCGCAACACGCGCACGCTGCACGTCGCGGAGCATCAGTTCGATGCCGCGGGTCGAATACGGCTTTGGCGCGGGCGGCCAGCTTCTCGGCCAACCGCCGCGCTCGTAGCAGTGCAGCGCGGCCTTGAGCCAGGCAGCCAGCAATCCCTGGCCGCACCCCAAGTCCAAAATGCGGCTTCGCCCCAACAGCAATCCCCGTTCCAGCAGCGCGCGAAATACCGGATCGCCGCGCAGTTTGCCGCGTGCAAAATTGTAGGCAAATGCTCCGGCGCCGCGATATGACTCGCTGGCCCGATCGACCAGCGCTGCATGCTCGATTTGGCTTGATCTACGGTTTGAGCGGTGTGCGGATCTCCCCGCCCTTGTGTTCCGCGCTGTGAGCATTGACGTAGAGATTTCCCTGTTTAAAGCTCTGGTACCGATCGCCCGCCAGTTTCACCGCCGCGTCGGCGGCCTGCGCTCGTCTCATGCCAATGGTAAATGGTGCGGACGCACCAGCATGTGCCAGTCCTGGTGCTCCTCCAAAATCAGTTCAACGGCGGCCAGGATCGAATCCCTGATCGGAGCGGCCTCGTGCGGCGAGCCCTGCGGGTCCGATGCCGCTCGGATCAGGCCGACGGCGCGTTGCAATTCTCCCCACAGACGCTCGGATGTCGAACCGAGCCGATAGGCTTCCGACTGGGCGAGGGCGCCATGCAGCGATGCGCCCAGTGCCGGGAAAAAAGTCGTGAGCACCGACAACCAAATTGTGTGCACGACCAGATGCAACAGCGCGCCCAGCGCAGTCAGTCCGAAAAGCCCGATATTCACGGAATGGACCCGATGCAGCAGCGCGTGCTGCCGGTTGGCGACGTGATGATGATAGTGCGCCTGCGCCTCGAGAATACCGATGGTCCAGACCGCGTATTTCGCGACGAACGCCGGATCCGACCAGGCGGCATCGAGCAGCGTTCGTGCCAGGGACTCGTTTTTTGCGCAGATTCCCTCCAATTCGTCGCCGCTGCGCAGGTGATTGCCGGGGTCGAATACCCGCATATACCAGTTCGCGGAGGGCTCGGGCTGGGAGAAATCGATGAGGGGAGCGACCAGCGGCAGATACCAAATCAATTCTGCGGCGGTGCGGGCGCGCAGCCACTGCCCCTGCCAATCTTGCCGATGACCCAGCCAATAAATGGTGCTCACCGCGCCGATGACGACAACTTCGGCCAGGGCCCATAGCCCCAAGACAGGATGTTGTATGTGGCGGCGATCATCCCAGCCCAAGGCGAGCGGCAGTACCGCGAACAACACGGCGAGGGCGCTTAGCAGATAAATGGCCCAGAAGCCGCTGCGATAGCGGTGTCCAAAGTGCACGGCGCGCGCATCAAACATCAGGTGGGCAGGCGCGAGCGCCTCAATCAGGGGCAACAGGCGCTCCGGAGGATTCGCCGGCGGCGGGGGCGGCACGGTGCGCAAGCCGGCGCCGATCAGCAATACCCGTTGAATGGCCTGATGCAGCGCCATAGGCTACTAACTCAAGATTTCGTAGGTTGTCGCAAATATGTCGTGGGCGACGATGCCGAGACTGCCGTCCCCATAGTCCACGAGCCAATCGCCGGAATGACCTCTGAGCTTGGAGACTGCATCGGCCAGTATGACCTCGAAGGGTTCTTGCATCCGCAACGCCAGAATTTGGTAGGACAGGCTGGTGTAGCGTCCGGATGTGCCGGCGACGGTGGGTGGGATCGGCCGGTATTTGTGCGGAAATTTTCCGTGCGAGACGCGCCAATGATGGCCGCCATTGCCCGTCAGAATGGCGTCGCCCGGATGCGCGTGCACCACGCCTTCGGGGGTGCGTACCGTACAGGCAACATCCGTGAAGCGAGCCTGCACCTCGCGTTCCAGTTTTCTCGCCTCGACGCGCCGCGGATTGCCGGAGACCTCGACGCAATAACCGCTCTGTCCGTTACATCGAAAGATCAACGCATGGCTTCCTTCGCGCCGCGACTCACTTTTTCTGTTCTTCGAGAGGATAGGTGCGCGCCGGCTCAGCGGCGGGCCGAGCAACCTGTCCGGCGGTCGGGGGCACATCCGCCTGTGGAGCGGGCGAGGTGCGCAGCGCGGTGCCGGTGTCTCCGGCCAATCGCTCGAGAAATCGCTGCGCGGCGGCGGGTGGCGCCGGCGCCTGTCCGGAAAAGATCTCCGACGCGGTTACGCCGCTCTTGCGGTAGAGCGATGCATTGGCCGACCGGTCAATCGCGATCACGCTGCCGTCCAGCGCGATGCCGCCGAACAAACCGCGGGTGCGGGCGTAAGAATAGATTTCCGCATTGAAAGTCATGTCGGTGGCGGCAGATCCTTGCCGTCCAACCGGACCGGTCGCAACCGACGCGTCCGCCCCCAGCGTGAGTTTGCCGCCGGCGATGCCCTCAATGCCGGCCTTCGTGGTGAAGACCAGGATGATGTCGGAGGACTGCGCGCCCGCCTGAAAGCCCCAACTGCCGCCGGTCAGCGAAATCAATACCGGGTTACTCCAGGGAGAGGTCAACTTGTCGCGCACCGACAGCACGCCGTTGCCGTGGCGTCCGCCGAAGATGAACGCGACCTTGGTGACATCGGGAATCACTGCAATGCCATAGGCATGTGCGAGCAACGTATCCGGCAACCGCACGTCCGGCATGGCTCTGACTTCCTCAAGCACCTCCGTAGCGGTGAGCAAGCGCCCCTCTTCGCGCGCACCGGCCTGTGCAAAATTTACAAACGCGGCCGCGAATATCGCGACCCAGAGTGCGGTACCCGGGTGTTTTTGGTTTGGCATCGAGGAACCCTCCAATATTGCGGATAGTTTACCGCAAGACGGAGGCAGGGGGCGGCTTGAGTTCCGCGATAATTTGCGCAGCTTCAGCGTCGCGGTGATGCGCCCGGTAATATTCGGCGAGCCGTTGCGTGGCCAGCTCGACTTCGGGATGCAGCGGCCCCACGGTTTTCAAGAGCTTCGATCGCGCCGCAACCAGCATCGGTTCGCCTTCAGCCGAGTTATTCTTCGCGATCAATAGCCAACCCATGCTCGCCTCGGTGCGCGCGGCCCGCCAATCTCCGGGACCCGCCGAGCTCAAATCGATGTCCAAGGCCGCACGCAGTTCGGTTTCCGCACCCGACAATTGTCCGCGCCGCAAAAGCACTTCGCCGAGCAGATGTCGCGTTGCGGCGACATACAAATGGCGCGGGGGCAGTGATTTGGCGTAGATCAGCAGAACTTGCCGCGCCGTGTTCTCGGCCGCATCGAGGTTACCGCCATCGAGATACAGCTTGGCGACCGCATCCATGAAGTAGCCGACTTGGTAGTGGTCGGGGCCCAGGCGCTCCGCTACGATTCGCAACGCATGCTCGGTCACTTTCATGGCGCGCAGCGGATCGCCTTCGCGCTCGTAAACCGTGCCTAGATTCGCCTCGATCGAGGCGACACGCTGATTATCGAGACCAAAATCACCGCGCTCGATTTGCAAGGCCTCGTTGAGCATTTGTTCCGACTCGCCGTATTTGCCTTGCTGCATGAGCATATAACCCAGGTTTGCCATCGCTACTGCATAGTCGGGATGGTTGCGCCCGACCGTCGCGCCCAGCAAGTTCATTGAGTCGCGCACCAGCTGTTCGGCGTTGGCAAAATTGCCCGACCACTGCGCGGCGCCGGATAGACCACCCAGCGTTGAGGCTATTCCTAAGCGTTGATCGCCGGGAACGCTGCGATAAATGATGAGCGCTTGGTTGAACAGCGTTTTTGCAAGTTCAGGATCGCTTTTGGCATTGAGGGAGAAGTACCCGTACTGAAACAATATGTCGGCCGTTTCGACCGAGGGCGGCGCGCCATTCGAGCGTGAGAGTGCAACCGCCTCTTTTATATTGGCTTCCGCACCTGCCAGTCGACCGGCATCGGCCAGGGCTTGCGCCAAATTGGCCAGAGCCGCAGCCAGCTTGCCGTTGTCGACGGGCCGAGCGTCGCGGCGAATGGCTACCGCCTGTTCGAACAGCGGTATGGCGCGATCGTTCAATCCTTGTCGGCGGTAAGCGAGACCGATGCTCTCGAGCAGCTGCGCGCGAACCTCGGGTTGCAGATTCAGGCTTCCTTTGATTTTTTCAGCGCCCTGGTCGAGCAGATCCTTGGCGGTGGGAACTTTGCCTTGGGCGGTAAACGGGTCGGCTTGGGAGAAGACATCGACCATGAATGCCGAAACTTGCTGCGCCCGATCGCGCTCGAGCGCCGTCGCGTCGCGCGCGATCAGAATGCGGTGATTTTCCCACAGGGTTACGCCGGCGATCAGCGCCAGGCCGACAAATGCCGCGGCGGTTGCGATCGCGGCGAGCAGATTGCGCCGCAAAAACTTGGCGGTGTTGTAGCGCCAATCGCCCTGGCGCGCACGCACCGGCTGGCCAAGCAGGTGGCGGCGCAAATCGTCGGCCATTGCCTCGACCGAGGAGTATCGCCGGTCCGGTTCCTTGCGCATGGCCATGCCGACGATGGCATCCAAATCGCCGCTCAATCGGGCGCGCAGGCGTTGCGGAGACAGTCCGCGCCGATCCGAAATGCGGCTGCGATCCAGGTCGCTTTCACCCTTGAGCTTTGCAACGACTACTTGACTCGGCCGGGCGGGATCATCCATGCAGATGGCGCGCTCCAACTGCAGCTGGCTGTAGCTCAACAGCCGGTAAGGCGATCGCCCGGTCAGCAATTGATACAGCAGGACTCCGAGCGCATAAATATCCGTCGCCGTGGTGATCGGCCGTCCCAGAACTTGTTCCGGCGCGGCGTTTTCAGGCGTCAGAATGCGCTCCTGCAGGCGCGTGACCGGCAGGGTATGCGACAGATTTTCGGGCGCGAGCAATTTTGCGATACCGAAATCAAGCAGTTTCGGATTGCCCTCGTCGGTGACGAAGATGTTGGATGCCTTGATGTCGCGGTGAACCACCAAGTTGCGGTGCGCGTAATGCACCGCGGCGCAAACCGCGATAAATAGCTCGAGGCGCTCGCGAACGAACAGGGTGCGGCCGTCGCAGTAGCCGTCGATGGATTCGCCATCGACATACTCCATGACCAAGTATGGTGTCCCGTCCTCGAGGTCGCCGCTGTCTATGAGCCGAGCGATCGAGCCGTGATCGAGCGTCGCCAGGATGTGGCGCTCGCTGTGCAACCGGCTGCGCAGCCGCGGATGCACCGTCGCGTGCTGCAGCACCTTGATTGCGACGATTTGTTGATATTGCGCATCGTCGCGCTCGCCGCGGTAGACGACGCTCATGCCGCCATGGCCCAGAATCGACACGACCCGGTAGGGCCCCACGCGCGTTCCGAGCAGACGGTCCCGATGATCCTCCAGCAGCGACTCGGCCGCCGCGCCGACCGCGTGCAGCAGCGGATCCTCCTTGCTGCCGTCCCGGGATAACAGCGACTGGACCGATGAGCGCAGGTCAGAGTCATCGCCGCAACACCTGTCCAGTTGTGCGATGCGCTCGGCCCCATCCATGTCGGCCACCTGCTCGAACACCGATTTAATCTGATGCCAGCGTGCGCGCGGGATCATGGATCAGGCTCCTGACTAGGCGCCGATTTCGTCCAGCAGCCAGGCCTTCGCAAGCCGGATGTCGCGGTGCACCGTGGCCGCGGAGGTGCCGAGGGCGGTCCCGATTTCGTCGTAGGTCATTCCGCCGAAGTAATGCAGTTCGATGACCTGAGCCAGGCGCGGCTCGAGTTGCTGCAAGTTCTCGAGGGCTTCATCGAGAGCGACGACATCGACGTCGACGGGCAACGAGACGTCGGCAAAATCGGCGCCCGTCTGATTGCGCAGGCCGCCGTCGCGTTTGACCCGAGAGCGCGACTTCGCATGGTCGACCAGCACGCGCCGCATGAGCCGCGATGCCAGCGCGAAAAAGTGTTGACGATCTTGCAAATCGACATTGGCCTGAACCAGGCGAAGAAAGGCCTCGTGCACCACAGCAGTCGCCTGCAGGGTGTGGCCGCCGCGCTCGGCGCGCATGTAGCCGCGTGCCAGGCGGCGCAACTCGTCGTACACCAGGGGGGTCAGGCGCTCCAAAGCCTGAGGCTGGCCGGTACGCCATTCGCTCAGCAGCTGCGTGAAATTGGCTGGGACTTCCATCGTCATTTATCCACAACCATAGACCATTTTTGGGGTCCCCCGCCGCTTAGGGTTTTCCCCTAATAAAACTTTGTTATGCAATATGAGGGTAATTGCGTCCAATTGTCGCTTACCAGATAGGCCACGCGTGCCCATGGGGCGCGGACCTGTTTATCAACTTTTATACCGGAGCAATCACCATGAAGATCAGTTTAGCCGCTTTGAGCACCGCTTGCGCTGTCGCCAGTTCCGCTTTTGTCGGTTTCGACATTCCGCCGATCCTCCCGCCGCATTCGCCAGCCATTTAAAGGACTCCGACACATGCATCGTAGAAGAATTACCGTGGCCGTCGCGGCCGTCTTTGCGATCGGCGCCGCATTCGCGGCACAGCCCACTTCGCTCCGCGCGGATTGGGGCCAAGGACTGGTGTCGCAGCGCTCGCCATGGATACCGGGTTCTTCCAGCCCGATGTCGGCACATGAGCCGTACGGAACGCCGTTAGCTCCGCCGCGATAAGGTAAAACGTCCGACCGGGGGGCGAGGCACTTTCTGAGCCTCGTCCCCCTGCGTGTAGACTTGCGGAAATCCATCCGACGGGGTCCGTGTGTCTGGAATTGTCGTCATTGCCCATCGCGGCGCCAGCGGAGAGCGGCCGGAGCACACCCTGGAATCCTACCGCTTGGCGATCGAGCAGGGCGCCGATTACATTGAGCCGGATTTGGTCATGACGCGCGATGGGGTGCTCATTGCACGCCATGAGAACGAGATCGGCGGCACCACCGATGTCGCGCAGCATCCGGCTTTCGCGGCGCGGCGCCGCACGCAGCGCATCGATGGCGAATCGATGACCGGCTGGTTTACGGAAGATTTTACGTTGTCAGAGATCAAGGCTCTGCGTGCACGCGAGCGTCTGGCGGCCTTGCGCCCGCAAAATTGCCGCTATGACGGGCAATTTACGGTGCCGACGTTCGATGAAATCATGCAGCTCGTGACGAGCGCGAACCGCCGGGCGGGCCGCAATCGGCCCGTCGGGGTGTATCCGGAAACGAAACATCCGGCGCATTTTGCAACAATCGGATTACCGTTGGAACTGGCGCTCTTGGAAACGTTGCGGCGGCATCAGTATGCCGCGCCGGACTCGCGCGTATTCATCCAGTCGTTCGATCCGGGCAATCTGCGGCAGATGCGGCGCATGACGCGCCTGCCGTTGGTGCAGTTGCTGGAGCATGACCTGGGCGATCTCGGCGAGATTGCGCAGCACGCCGATGCGATCGGCATCGCCAAGGCATTGGCCACGCCCGCGGCAATTCAGGCGGCGCACGCGGCGGATCTTCGCGTGCACGTGTGGACGTTTCGGGCCGAGAATGAGTTTTTGCCGGCCGACCTGCAAGTCGGCGAGGGCGCCGGCGAGCACGGCAAGCTCGAAGCAGAGATAGAGCGCCACCTGAAACGCGGCATCGACGGGTTTTTCGTGGATTTTCCCGCGCTCGGCGTGCGCGCGCGAGATGCCTATATTTCAGCGCTCCAACCGCTGCACCAGCCGCTCGCGGACACCAGTTTGCCCGGGAACAGGCTGCAGGGACGGTAGGCGCCGCTCGTGCCCTGCAGCAGCAAACAGTTGTCGCAACGAGAACCCTTTACAAAGGCCGGGTACTTTTTGGCGTCGACTTGGCTGGCTTGCTCAACATAGCCCAGCGGGACGGCGGCGGAATCCTTGACATCGAGGTGCGGCAACTCGGCGCCACGGGAGCGGGAGGCCGGAAGCGCCGCGGCCGCTGCAACGGCGGCCAGACTCTTCACCAGCGACCTGCGCTTCATTGCGTTTTGCCCAAGCATGGTGCGGCTCATGGTTGCTTCTTCCGGACTTGCTGAGATGGGTTGGTGCGCTCTTAAAAGTATACCGAGACGAAGACTTGAAACACATTGGCGCTGAACTGATACAGCGGCTCGGTGCCGGGCGCATACGCAGGCACGCCGAAATTCTTGATGTTCCGAAAATCGAGATAGTTGAAGCGAATGCGGCTCACGTCGGCCGTGACCGTGCCGCGCTTGAATATTCGCCAGCCGTCCGGCAAAAACGCGTAGGTCACTTTGGCGCCGATCGTCGTGTTGTCCAGCGCCGCAAGATTCTGGTCGCGAGCGGTGAAATTCTGCGAACCCGCAAAGGGGAACAGATCGCTATAAAAGGTCGCCGCGCCCTGCTTGTAGTAGCGCACCCGTCCCTCGAATATCCACTTATTGCGCAGGGGGTGCGTGTAATCGAGCTCGTAGGTGTTGCCGACCACTCCCCAGGTGTCCGTGTAGTAGCGGTACAAGCCGGTCACCGCGGCCCGGTAGGGCAGGTAGTACTTCGCCTGCACCTGCACGGCCGTGCTGGTATGCGTGGCGGGATAGGTCTGGCCGGCCAAGGTGTAGCCGATCTGTGTGGCCGGATCAAGAAAGCGGATCGCCCGATAGGGATTGGCGAGATATCCGGCATCGGTGAAGACCTGCAGATTCACGCCCGCGATGAAATTCTTGGTGATGATCTGCGACAGGCCGCCGCTGTACGCGCGGCTCAGAGCATGTCCCACCCACCTGACGTTAGGCTTATCGGCCGTGCCGCCATTGTCCCCGACGGTGTTGTGCGTGTCGGAGAAACCCAGCGTCATCGTGGTCAAATCGCCGAACATGCTCTGGCTCAGCGCGAAGCTCGCCGTTTCCGATATGTAGTCGCGTTCGACGCTCGAGATATAGGAGGCGGTATACGTCGTCTTGTCGCGCAGATATTCGATCGTGCCGCTTTTTTGCCTGCGCTCATCCTTGATGACGCTGGCTTGGCTCAACACGTCGACCGAAGCGCCGCTCACCTTGTCGATGAAATAGTTGGCTTCGAGCGCAAGGTTTTCGGTGACCTTGGCGCGCGCGGTGGCCGAATAGCCGGTGATGTCCATGCCACCGCCGCTGTACTTGCTCCAGAAAACATCGGCGCGGTTATCAGGCAGCACATCGGCGCTCGTGCTGCGAACCAGCAGCAGAGCGGAGATCACTGCTGCGCGGGCGACGATGTGCCTATGGGTCATGCGTCTGCGTCGCCGTCAATTGCAGCCGCAGCCGCCGCCCGCGCCGCCGGTGGCGCCGCGCGAGCCTTCCCTGGATTCCCGAATGTGATCCAGATAAGCGCTTGAAATGGCGTCGCGGTCCCAAGCCATGATGGGATCCGCCAACCGGTCGCGCTCGTAGGGTTTCACCCACGGCTGGATGCTGCAGGCGCTCGACAGCAGCAGAGCGCCCAACACGGTCCCCGGCAACATTATTCGCGGGCTGCGCATGGCCTACTCCCGTATGAGCTGGCGAATTCGATCCTGGTAGAGGTTTTCATCGCCCGGCTTGTAGCCGCGATGAATGTAGCGAATTTGCCCCTTGCGGTCGATGATGACCGAACTCGGCATTTCGTCGACGTGGTAGGCCCTGCTCACTTGATTCGCCGGATCCAACAGCACCGGGAAACTGACCGGCTTGCGCTCCAGCAATTGCTTGACCGGCGGCGTCTCCTTGTCGACGTTGATGCCGATCAGGGTAAAGCCCGCCGGCTTGAACTTCTTGTACATTTGATCGAGCACCGGCATTTCCTGCTGGCACGGTCCGCACCAGGTCGCCCAGAAATTGACCATGACGACCTGACCCTTGTAAGCGCTGAGGCCGCTCGCCTGTCCCGCAAGCGTGGACAGCGTAAACGGGGGCGCGGGACCGGAGCCATCGGCGCCGGCCGCGAACGCAGTGGCGGCGACCACAATCGCCGCCATCGCACAGCGTTTCAACAAAGCTGGGGTGCTGGGCATGAATCGATACTCCTCAATCAGAAGAAAAAGGTTAAACCGAGGGTGGCTTCGATGTTGTCGACATTCTTGGTGCGTCCGGTCAAGCTGGTTTCAAAGATGTGGTCTCTCACATCCACATGAACGGCCAGCCAGTCGGTTATCAGCAGCCGCTCACCCACCCCGAAGTTCAGCGCGAATTGGTCCTTATCGGCAAATTTCACATCGCCCATGCCGACCGTCACATACAGCGCCGAGTTGAACGCGCGCCCGCGTCCGAGAAAAATCTCGCCGGGAAGCACGTTGTAGCCTACGTCCAGGTCGTAGTACGTGAAGTGTCTCCCAGAGTTGCTGAGAACCGTAATATTCGGAAACACGTCCTCGAGACTGGTGGTACCCGCCTTGGATCGGGCCACAAAGCCTTCCAAGAATATATCCTCGGAGACGTGGTACGCGGCGCGCACGCCGTAGAGCGGATTGGTGCCGAAATCCTGAATGCTGAGCGCGCCGTAGTAGCCGCCGAGTTCGAAGTCTTTGGCCTTGATATGAGGTGTTTTGACGACGCGCCTCGGGACCTGGGGCTCGACAATTGACGGTTCGCCCTGCGGCTCTTCGGCAACGACCTCGGTCGGCGCCTTGTGGCCACGGTGGAACCAGCTACAGCCGGACAGCAGCGCGACGGCTAGAAGAATACAGCTAAGCCGAATTTCCATTCTTCCAAATCCTCATACAAATTCAGGTCGTTGAAGACGACGTAGTGGCGCCAATCGACGCGCCACAAAAACCGCCGGGTGATGAAGCCTCGGGCCCCCAGCGAAACGTAAGCCATGTCGTTGCTCTTTTGCAGCGGAGCGGGTGGCACTTTGTCCTGGATATACTGATAACCAGTGCCGATTCCGGCAGTTGGCGAAAACCACTTCCATTCCGGAATGAACGTGTGGCGCAGGCCGATCGACGCCACGTAACGGTTATCAAGCGTGCCGAAGGCTTGCTGAATGGCGAACTCGACATCGAGGCTGTTGGTCAATCCAAAATCCGCATAAGCCGTGACCAGGTTCTGGCGGTTATACACGCCATAGCCGGCGCCGAGCTCCCATCGATGCGAAGCGAATTCCGGATAGGGTGGTATGGGCGCCGGTTCGCCGGACTCGAGCAACGTGCGTGCCAGGTCCGCCCGGCGCACCCAGCCTTCATCGCCGCGCGGCGCGCGCACCTTGAACCAGTCGGTGCGGCTGTAGAGCACGGTCAGCAGCTCGTCGCGCCCAATGACGTCTACGACCGGAAATCCGCGTCCGGGGCCGGAGTGCATTTCCAGGTACGGGTCGGTGACCACCAGCACCAGGTTCTTCGTAGCCGCATTCGCCGGTCCCAGATGTAACGCCTGCACCAACAGCACCAGCGCGAGCAGACGACGCATCAGGTCAGTTCGCTACGGGCGCAACAAACGGATCGTTATAGTACTGCGCGCCAATATCCAGCCACTCGGCGATCAAACGCAACTCCGCCGGGGACAAGTAACCGGTGTGATCGAGTACAGGGTCATGAAAACTACCGTCAAACATCCTAAAGAAAGTGGTCGAGCCCGCAGCGCTGCCGGCGACCATCGGCGGCGCCAACGAGACGGGCACCATGATGGTCGTAGGCAGGCCGGTGACCGGGTCCGGAGGTCCGGGCGCCGGCACCAACAGGTCCTGAAGCACGCCCATATTAAGCGTCTGCTTATTATGTGCAAACAGAAGTTGCTCATACGAGGTCACGACCGTGGGGTCGACGTTCGATGTCGTGCCGTTCAAATCCAGCTGGCCCTGCGGGACCTGCACCATTTTCAGGGCATTCACCGGGTCGTGACAAACCGAGCAGGTGGTCGAGGTCATCACGCCGTTGACGGTGTTGGTCCGGCTGGCCTTCTCCCAGATGGACTGCAGGAACAGATTCGGTGTGGCCACGCCGGCAAGGGTTACCGAGTAGTGGATGGTGCTGCGGCATTGCGCGCTCCATGGCGCACAACTCGAATTGGTCGGCGCCGTCGGCGTGGCGGCCGCATAAGTGTAGGCGAAGGCCTTATCGGGCTGCGGCGGCGTCGTACCGACGGTCCAGATGCCGTCGTAGACCACGTCCGAACTCAAGATTTGCGAGCACGGCGTGGCGGCGCCTTTCGGGGTCTTGCCGTCCGAGGTGCAGGTGCTCAACGCGAGAGTTTGCGCCATGGTCGCGCCGGCATTGGTCAGGGCAATGGCCGGATTGGTGTTCGGGAACGGCGCGCCGGTGGTTGGCGCACCCGGATTCACAGGGCTGGTCAAACCGGCGCGGCCGTGCGAGGTCATATTGGCGGTCGTGTGACAACCGTTGCAGGTCTTGGTTTCTCCCGGCATGACTTGCAGCCAGCTGGTGTGCTCGGCGGTGACGCGCATGGCATTTATATCGACGACATCGATCGTGAAAGGGACATTCGCCGGTACTTGAATCTGCACCGACCCGTCGGGCTGGATGGGCGCGTACCCCAAAATTTCCCGCATCCCCATGCCCGCCGGTCCGAACGCAGAGTTGTTGATCTTGCGCACCGTCCTGCCGGGAATCTCCACGGCCTTTTCAATCCTGATGAATCGATAGGGGCGGACATAAAAGGCTGCCTGTCCGGGGTTGGACACGCCGGCAATGTTGGGCGTTGCGGTGTCGACGCCGTCGACGTCGTACACGCTGCTGATATCCAACAAGCCGACCCCGGCGTTCGCCATGGCCGTCGCCTGGCCGGGCGCCGGAGCGGCATCGACCAGGGTTACCGGCGCGGGCTTTCGCGCCTGCAAGATGACAGGTTCGACGACCATGGTGCCCAGATCGGCGCTCAGCACGGGACCCAAGGTGCCCTTGTCCAGGTCGTAAATCCACAGCGTGTATTGCGGCGGCGCCAGCGTTACGTTGGCGCCCGCGGTATTCGCGGCCGTGCACAGCTTGGTGGTATTGGGCGTCACCGTGGTGTCGAGCACCAGGCAGGGGGACCAGCTCACCAGCATGCGATTGGTGCCGTCATATAACGGAAATACGGAGGCAAATCGGCCGCCCATGGACGGCATGTTGGCGTCGGTGGTGACGCCGAGATTCGTGATACTGGTCTGCGCCGTACCGGCGGCTCCGCCCGGCACGGCGGGCTGGTGGATTTCGACGAAGCCTTGGGCATTGATCCGCACGATATCGCCGCCCAGCTGCGTGCCCAGGAACGGCCGCGCGATGGCCACCAGCGTGCCGTTGGCGAGCTCGCGCGCGTTCAGGAACTGGATGACATTGTTGTTGGTCCCGGCAATATTGGCGCCGGTGGCGTGGCTGTTGGCACCATAGAAGAGCTCGAGGCCGGTGCCGTTGGGATTGGCGCGATACAGGCTGATCTGATCGCCGTTGGTGGACTCCCAGCGCGAAAAGACCAGCTGGCCGTTGCCTAAAACGGACGGCGCGAAGTCATGGTTGGTGTTGAAACTGATCTGGTGCGCATTGCTGCCGTCGCCGTGCATGACATGCAGCAAAAAAATCGATTGCGTGCGGTCGTCCGTTTGCGCGGCGTACTGCGGCCGGCCCTCGTCGAGCAGGATGGATTGGGTCGCGAGCTGCCGGGACGAGGCAAATACGATTCTACCGTCGGGCAAGTAGCGCGCGCCCACATCGTGACCGGCGGTGATGCTGTCGTTGGTCAACTGAGTGATGGCACGCGTCGCGGCATTGTAGGTATAAATATGCCAATTCGGCTGGGTCACATCGGTGTTCGGCTTGTTGGGATTCAAAGGCAAGCGCAGCGAAAACACCACGGTGGTGCCGTCGGGCGATACGTCGAGATCGCGCACATCGCCCATGCCCTGGGTGATCGCGCCGGTCACGTTGACTTCCGCGCCGGCGGCACTCGCCTGGTTGCGGATATACAAGTCGCCGCCGGTGATGGAGGTGATGAGATCGCGCGCGTCGATGTCCTTGGTCAGGACCGGTCGCCTGATGTAGGCGAGCGGGAAATTGGTGATGCCGGGCGTCAGGGTCTGGCCGCCGGCAACGCCGGGCGCGTGACCGCTCGAGGCGCTGCTGCAGCCGATCACGGCGAGCAACGGCAGCGCGATGGCCGCGAGCTGCAGCAATCCGTGACGGCGTTCACGCAAGGTGAAAGTGTTCATATAGAGCTACCTGTCTCATGGTTTCGGTTCAGCGATCCGCCGGCACGCGTGCGGCCGGCGTCATTGAACTTAATCGGTCGCGTACGCGCATCTTCGTGCGACGCGCATACGCATACTGTTAACGCACTCACAGAAGAACTTCTCCACATCCGTTTCTCTGTGCACACCGCGCCAGACCGTGCGGGAATCGTGCTCAGGATATAGGTCCGGTATTGCCCTTCGTACTGTCGCGAAATGCCGACGTCGTTCGGACGAGACAGTACTTGGACCGAAGCCGGCTGCGTATATTCGCAGCCCAGTAGAACCCACAACTCACGCGAGTGGATGTGCATATGAAGTACGGGACGGAGAGACCAATGACGCAGAGTGCGCGCCGCAGAGAAGCGACGCCGAATCTTGTTGCCCTCGCGGTGCGCGCAACGGCGTGCGCCGGTGCCCTGGCGCTGGTCGGCACAAGCGCGTTCGCCGTGAACCCCAACGCCGATCAAGCCACGCGCATATACAATCGCATTGCCGGTGTTCCGCCCACACCCGCGCAGCTGGCGCAAATGACCGCCACCGACGCGGTGAGCGCCGCGCTGATCGCGACCCAAGATCCGGCTTTTTTCAACAACACCATCCGCAATCTGGCGGCGCCCTGGAGCAACCGCAACCAATCGGTGTTCGTGCCTCTCAACGATTACACGGCGACGGTAATCGGCATGGTGCGCGACGACGTGCCGTTCAATACCTTGCTCAGCGCCGATTTGGTTTACACCGCCGACGCGGCCGCCGGCGTGCCGGCGTATTCGTATTCGAACAACGCCATGTACGATGCGATGGACGCCGGCAATGTCGATCTCAAGGCGCACCTGGTAGCGAGCGCCCAGTCGGCCCTGACCGGCATCCCGGCGGCGGCGACGGCCGGAGTCATGACGACGCGCGGCGCGGGCAGCGCCTTCTTCATCAACGGCACGAACCGGGCGATGTTCCGCTTCACGGTGCTCAATCATCTGTGCAACGACATGCAGCAGGTCATGGACATCACCCGCCCGCCGGATCGGATTCGCCAGGACGTGACGCGCAGCCCCGGCGGCCAGAGTTCGCTGTTCTTGAACAACTGCGTGGGCTGCCACGCCGGCATCGACCCGATGGCCGGAGCTTTTGCCTTCTACAATTTCAACAACACCGACCCGAACACCGCGGACACGATGGGCACGGTCGTTTACACCGCCGGCCAGGTGCAGCCGAAGTACTCGATCAACAATAGCAACTTTCCGCAGGGTTTCGTCACGATGGACGACTCCTGGAACAACCACTGGCGCGCCGGTCCGAACGCGATCCTAGGATGGAGTCCTGCCCTTCCCGGCGGCGGTAACGGTGCCAAATCCCTGGGCTTGGAACTGGAGGGCAGTGCCGCCTTCAGCAGCTGCCAGGTCACCCGCGTGTTCAAAGATGTGTGTCTGCGCGCGCCGAACTCGCAGGCTGACTTCACTCAAGTCAACTCGATGATCTCTTCGTTCCAATCGAATGGCTACAAATTGCGGCAGGTCTTCGCTGAAGGCGCCGCCTATTGCATGGGGATCTGAGCATGAACGTTACACGCATCGCCGGCTTAGCAGCGCTCGCGGCGTCGATTGCCTTGAGTGCTTGCGGTGGCGCCGGCGCTCCGACCACGACCAACCCGGCTCCCTCGCGCACAGTGGCAGCCAACGCCTACACCGGTCCCCCGGCCGCGACCGCCGATGTAACGGCGTTCCAGGTCAATTTCTGGAACAACGTTCGCGTCCAGAACCGTTGCGGTCAGTGCCACAACGCGACGTCGCCCGCACAGATGCCGAATTTCGCGCGCAGCGACGATGTGAACCTTGCTTATGCGCAGGCCAACACGGTCGTGAACCTGGCCACGCCGTCCACGTCGCTGATCGTCACCAAGGTGGCCGGCGGTCACAATTGCTGGCTTGCCGACAACGGCGCTTGCGGCCAGATCTTGACCACGTGGATCGCGAACTGGGCGGGCGCCGCCGGAGCTGCGTCCGCGACTACCGTGCAGCTGCAGGCGCCGCCGGATCAGGCCGTCGGGAAAAGCTTGAATTTCCCGGCCGACTCGAGCGCCTTTGCGGCCACGGTTTGGCCCATCACCCACACCAATTGCGTGCGCTGCCATGCCACGACGGCCGACCCGTCCGTTGAGCAGTCGCCCTATCATGCGGATCCGTCGCTCGCGATTGCCTATCCTGCGGCGATCCCGAAAATCGACTTCACGGGCTGCGCAGGCTCAGGCGGCAGCAACGGGGGCGCGTGCGGTACCAATTCGCGCCTCTATCAACGCTTGTGGACCGACAATCACAACTGCTGGACCACGTGTGCCGCCGATGCCGCGACGATGCTGGCGGCAATTCAGGCGTTTGCGGCGCGGCTGACGCCCTCCAACCTCAACCCGGCTTTGGTGACCAGCAAAGCGCTTTCCCTGACACAGGGTACGATTGCGAGCGGTGCGAGCCGCTTCGATGCCGATACCATCGCCAAGTACGAGTTCCAATCGGTGGTCAGCAACAAGACCTTCGACACCAGCGGAATCGATCCGGCGGCGGACCTGACCATTTCCGGAAACGTCACGCTGGCCGGCGGCTGGGGCATCAATGTCGGCGCCGGCGGTAAGGCCCAGGCGACGACTCAGGCGAGCCAGAAGATCTACAATTTCATTCAGGCCACCGGCCAGTTCTCGGTTGAGGCCTGGGTCGCGCCCGCGCTGGTGGCGGCCGACAAATCGTACATGGTCAGTTACTCCGGCGGCGACACGACGCGCAACTTCACCCTGGGTCAGACCAACCAGGATTATGATTTCATGCTGCGCAATTCCAATACGGCGCTCTCGGGTCTGCCGCAATTGCAGACCCCGGATGCGGCGATGGCGCTGCAGGCATCCTTGCAGCATGTCGTGCTGACGTACGACGCCGTCAACGGCCGCCAGATCTACGTCAACGGCGCGCTGGTGCCGGTGCCCGACCCGCAGAAGGGCGGCACAATCTCCGACTGGGACAGCAGCTTCGCGCTGGTGCTCGGCAACGAAGTGTCGGGCAACCGCCCCTGGCAGGGGCTCATCAAATTCGTGGCCATCCACAGCCGCTCCATGACGCCGGCGCAGGTCATGCAGAACTTCAATGCCGGCGTGGGCGAGCGCTACTACCTGCTGTTCAATGTCTCGTCGGTGACCGGCGTATCGCAGTCCTACGTCATGTTCACCGTCAGCCAGTACGACAGCTACGGGTATCTGTTCTACCGGCCCACGTTCATCTCGCTGGATCCGACCGTGACCTCCGGCAATCTTCCCAGCATCCCGGTGCAGGGAATTCGCATCGGGCTCAACGGCGGGGTGCCCCAAGTCGGCCAGGCCTATATACCGCTCAAGACCACGATCACGCCGGCGAACTACACGCCGCAGGGTGAGGTGTTGTCGGGCATCGGCACCGTCATCGGCTTGCAGGGCGGACCTGCGACCGACCAGTTCTTCCTGACTTTCGATGTCCTTGGCAATCACAGCAACGTGGTGGTCGAGGCCGCACCGAGCATTCCGGCGGCCGCACCGGGCCCCGTGGTCGCCGATATCGGCATCAAGACCTTTGCCCAGGTCAATTCGACGCTGTCGGTGCTGTCGGGGGTGCCCACGACAGACCCGAATGTCAGCGCAACGTACCTGGCGGTCCAGCAGCAGCTGCCGGCCACACCGACGCTCGAGGCCTTCTCATCGGCGAACCAGGTCGGCATTGCACAGTTGGCCATCCAGTATTGCAATGTGATGGTCAATAATCCGGCTTACCTGTCCAAGGTCATGCCGGGGGTAACCTTGAGTGCCGGACTATTCCCGTCCCAGGCCGGCATGGATTCGGTCACCGGACCGCTGGCCGCCCGTGTGCTGGGCAGCGGGCTGAAGAGCATGCCGCCGGCATCAACCATGACGGGCGCGTCGGGTGAGCTCGACAAGCTGATCGTCAATCTTTGCACCACGACGGCGTGCAACAGCGCGGCTCGGGTCCAGGCGGTCACCGCCGCTGCCTGCGCGACGGCATTCGGCAACGCCAACATGTTGATCAATTAAGCATCGGAAGAGGTCTTTAAATTTATGAGCAAGAAATCCAAGGTGGCGGATCTGAACGAACCGTTCCGTCATCAAGACCACCCGCGGCCGCGCACGCGGCGCGAGTTCGTCGCGCAGGGATTCATGACGGGGGCCGCCACGGTCATCGCCCCGACGCTGGCGGGCATGTTGGCCTATCCGCGCTCGGCGCAGGCTCTCAGCAATACACTGCTTGCCCAAGATCTCCAGAATGCGGTGGCCGCGTGCAACATCACCACCGGCGCCGGCATGATTCCGTTCATCTGCTTTGACCTTGCGGGCGGCGGCAACATCGCGGGCTCGAACGTCCTGGTCGGCGGTCCCAAGGGGCAATTGGATTTTCTCACGGTCGCGGGCTACAGCAAGCTGGGTCTGCCGGGATCGATGGTGCCGAATGCCAGCGCCGCCGGCAGTTTCGTCGATGCGAGCTTTGGACTGCGCTATCACTCGGACAGCGCGCATTTGCACGGCATGAAAATGCGCGCCGGCGCCAAGGCCATGGCCGGAACGAACGGCACTGTGATTCCCGCAATGTCGAACAACGACACCAATACCAATCCGCACAATCCGATGTACGGCATTTATCAAGCGGGTGCCCGCGGCGGATTGCTCAATCTCATCGGTTCCACCAGTTCCCAGTCGGGCGGCAATTCGATGTCGCCGCCGACCATGGTCATTGCCGCGGCGACGCCCACCAAGATTTCCGGTTCCCAGGACAGCAAGGGCTTGGTCAGCACCGGACAACTGAGCACCCTGCTGCCGCCTTTGCCCAACGGCACCAATCCGGACGTCGTCAATGTCTTGGAGTCGATGAAGCGCATCAGCGATGCCAAGTACTCGGCGGTGACGGCTTACGCAAATACCGTGCCGAACGGCGCGGCCTTGAATGCGGCTGCCTTGGGGTCCGCCGGAATCCAGGCCTGCACCTTTACCAAGGCGGCCTACGTCGTCGATCAATATGGCAGCCCCTCGGCTGTGAATCCGGATGTGGATGCCAACATCGTCGGCCCGAGCGGCATTTTCACGACCGCGGAGTACCAGGCGAATCCGGATTATCAAAAGACCGCAGCGGTCATGAAACTGGTCATCGACGGCAATGCCGCGGCCGGTACCATCGAGATGGGCGGCTTCGATTATCACTCGGGCAACCGCATGGACGGCGAGGCAAAGGATCTCAACCTCGGCAATTGTATCGGCGCCTGCCTGGAATATGCCTCGCGCGTCAACAAGCCGGTCATGATCTATGTGTTCAGCGATGGCTCACTCGCGAGCAACGGCATGATCGACAGCTCGGTCGGCGGACGCGGCAAGGGCGTCTGGACGGCGGACAATGAAAGTGTCGCCGCGACTTATTTCCTGGTTTTCAATCCTGCCGGCAGGCCCGTGTCCGCCCGGGCCAATCCGGAGATGAGCTTGCAGATCGGCAACTTCAATCCCGACGGGTCGCTCAATACGACCGGCAGCCCCGCCGGCAACAATGTGCTCAACCTGGTGCAGATGGTGGTGCTCAACTACTTGGCGCTGCACAGCGCGAACGCGGCGGCGGCGTGGCCATCGCTCTGGCCGGCGCCGAACTTGAACAACACGCTCGGCAGCGGAGCGGCGCTCGATCCTTTGATCGCCTTCCAACCCCTCGCGGGGCTCGTGAACGGAAAAGTTACCTGACGGCGTGACTCATGATTTTGCGGGTCCGAGCTCGCATCGGATCCCTTGTTTGATTCTCTGTCTCATTCCGGAGACAGATCATTCATGCATTCGCCGCGCCGGGTAATTGCAGCGAATGTGCGCCAAGTCATATAGAAACCAGATGAACGCGCCCTGCTGCGTTGACACTGCGGCTTGCATTGTGCGATTTTGCATAAGGTCTGATCAGGGCAAACTCGCCGAAAGGCGAGGGCGCAAAGCTTCCGGTACGGGGCCCATCTTCAAGGAGAGAGGTCTAGCACAGCGGGGTTACCAGCATGATTGACGAGTCGCGGCGCTTCGGCGTCATTTCAAGCGTTGCAGCGCAAGGAGCATTCCTGGCCGGCGGCCTGATGCTGGGGTTCGCGTTGACCGTGGCGTCGGTTGCCGCCGTGCCCGGCATCGTGGGCAAGCCGGCGCCCGATTTTGCGTTGCGCGGTTTGGACGGCCGGAACCTGCGCCTGTCCGAATTTCGCGGCCAAGTTGTGCTCGTGAATTTTTGGACGCGCTCGGACGGCAATTCACGCCAGCAGATGCCCGCGCTGGATCGCATCAACACGACCTACCAGCGCGCCGGTCTGGTGGTTCTCGGGGTATCGGTGGACGAGGATTTGCGGCGCTCGAAGGAGTTCGCCACGGCCATGGGCGTTTCTTACCCCATCCTGTTCGATACCGGCACGGAGATCGGCAAGGACTACCTCTTGCAGAAAATGCCCATGACGATCCTGGTGGATCGCTCGGGGGTCGTGCGCTATTCAGCCGTCGGCTTCCGGCGCGGCGATGAGCGCGCATATCTCGATCACATCCGCGAATTGCTGCGCGAATAAAACGATAGGTCAATTATGAATCTCAAGCATCCGTTTGTATCCGTCGCGATCTGCGCCGTGTTGTTGTCCGGCGGGCAGGCAATGGGCCGGGCACCGCTTCTTGCGCCGGCGCCGGATGCGCCGCCGCCCGAGCTCAAGACCTTGGACCAGGAAGTGCAGGGCCTGAAGAAGGAGGTGGTCGACTTGAACAAGGATCTGTTCGTGCTGCAGGAGGAATTGCTGTTTCCGGCCAACACACAGGTCGCTCTTTATGTATCGATGGACGTGGGCACCTTCTTCGCGCTGGACTCGGTGACGGTCAAAATCGACAACAAGGAAGTAAAGAACTATTTGTACACGGCGCGCGAGGCCGATGCGCTGCTCAAGGGCGGCGTGCAGCAGATCTATCTGGGCAATTTGAAGGTCGGCAAGCATGAGCTGGTCGCGTTCTTCACGGGCAAAGGCCCGGTGGAGCGCGGCTACAAGCGCGGTGCGACGATCAATTTCGACAAGGGTGTCGGCGCGAAATATCTGGAGCTCAAGATCACGGACCGAGTTCCCAAGCATCAGCCTGAGTTCATGATCAAAGACTGGGAATGATGTGCAAGGCTTGATCAATACATTGCGGCCGTTCTTGTTCGGCGGATTGCTGCTGGCAATGCCCTTAGGCGAGGTGCAGGCAAAAAACGTCAAGCCCGACCCCAACGGTTTGGCGCCGCATGTCGTGCAGGATCTGTCCTACGGCGATGTGCTGTTCTACTTCTATCAGGACGATTACTTCGATTCTATTACGCGGTTGCTGGCGGCGCGCCAACTGGGCCGGATACCCCACACCCAGGAAGAAGCCGAGCTGCTGCTCGGAGGCCTGTATCTGTCGCTCGGCGAACATGTCGAGGCGGGCAGAATATTCGAGGCGCTGCTCCGGAAGAATACCTCCGAGTTCGTGCGCAACCGGGCCTGGTTCTATCTGGGCAAGGTTTGGTACCAGCGGGGCTATCTCGACGAGTCGGAACGGGCCCTGCGCCAGGTCTCCGACAAGAGCGACCCGCGCATCAACGCGGAACGCGACATGCTGCTTGCGCAGCTCATGATGCGCCAGGGGCGCTACGACGACGCCATTGCCGCGTTGCGCAGTTGGAAGGGCGCGCCCGACTGGACTGCCTATGCGCAATTCAATCTGGGCGTGGCGTTGGTGCGCAAAGACCGGCTGCAGGAGGCGATCGCCTACCTCGATCGGGTCGGTACCATGCAGACCCGCAGCGAAGAGCTGCTGGCCCTGAAAGATAAGGCCAATCTGGCGCTGGGATTCGCGCTGCTGCAGGGGCAACGCGCCGCGGAAGCCAGGCCCATCCTGCAGCGCGTGCGCCTGGAGGGACCCTACTCGAGCAAGGCGCTGCTGGGTGTGGGCTGGGCCGAGGCGGGCGTGAGTGAATTCAAACGCGCCCTGGTGCCCTGGCTCGAGCTGCGCAAGCGCAGCATGCTCGACTCGGCCGTGCAGGAGTCCTTTCTCACCGTGCCCTACGCATACGTGCAGCTCTCCGCGTTCGGCCAGGCGGCGGAGTTCTACAACACGGCCATCGAATCCTTCGACAACGAGCTCGAGCACATCGACCACTCGATCGAGGGCATTCGCAGCGGCAAGCTGCTCGACCGTTTGTTGAGCGACGACAAGAAGGACACCTTGACCTGGTACTGGCAGCTCAGCAATCTGCCCGATGCGCCCGAGTCGCGCTACCTGTATACCCTGTTGGCGAGCAACGAATTCCAGGAAGGACTGAAGAATTACCGCGAACTGAATTTCATGAGCCGCAATCTGGATGATTGGCGCGACGATGTTTCCGCCTACGACGACATGCTCGATACACGCCAGCAAGCCTACAGCCGACGCGTACCCAAGGCCGATGCCGTATTGGCAGCGACCGATTTGGACGGGCTGACCCAGAAGCGCGTGGATTTCGAATCGCGCATCAATGAGATCGAAAAGTCCAGCGATGTCGCCGCCCTGGGCACGCCGCAGGAGCAGGAAACCTGGGCGCGTTTGCAGAAGATCGAGGCTTACCTCGCGGCTCACCCGAATGACCCGGATTTGGCCGATATGCGCGAAAAGCACCGCCTCGTGAAGGGCGTCATGTACTGGCGCCTGTCGGAGAGCTTCAAAGCCCGGCTGTGGAACGAGCGGCGTTCCGTCAAGGAGCTCGAGGCCGAACTGAAGGAGACGCAGAAGCGCGCCGTATTGGTGCGCCAAGCGCGCGTGGGTACGCCGCTGAGCACCGGCGGGTACGCGTCGCGCGTGGCGGCCATCCGCTCGCGAATCGATCAATTGCACGAGCGGCTGACGGATGTCGCCGGGCGGCAGAACGCCTTTCTGCAGTCCCTCGCCATCCGCGAGCTCGAGGGCCAGAAGCAGCGCATCGAGACCTACCAGGTGCAGGCCCGCTATGAACTCGCGGCGATCTACGATCGTACGTCGAACGCCCCGGCCAAGCCGAGGCCCGCGCCGCCGCCGCAGGCAAGGCCATGAAGGTCCTGGTCTCCTGCGGCGCCATACTGACGGCGATGCTCTTCGGCCCGTCGATGCTGTTGGCCGCGCCCAAAAAGCCGGCCACGATCAAAGACCTCGACGATCGGCAGGTCGATGTCAGCCCCGACCCGCCGAAGAATGTGGATTCGGCCAAGACCATGCAGAGCTACAAGCGGTTTCTCGATTTGAATGCGGGGGACGCGGCCTTGCGCGCCGAGGCGCTGCGCCGCCTGGGCGACTTGAATCTGGAAAGCTCGGAATCCGAGCGTATCGAGCGCGAACTCGCGACCAATGAAGGATTGCGCGCGACCGAAGCCATTCATTTGTACACCGCGCTGCTCAAGACCTATCCGAAGTACGAGCGCAATGACTCGGTGCTCTACCAGCTGGCACGCGCCTATGAGCTGAATGCACAACCCGATCGGGCGCTCACGTCGCTGGATGAGCTGGTGGCGCAATATCCCGCCAGCCATTTTCTCGACGAAGCGCAGTTCCGGCGCGGCGAGCTGCTGTTTTCGGACAAGGCGTACCCGAAATCGCAGGCCGCTTACGAGGCGGTCATCAAGGCCGGTCCCCGCTCCGCATTCTACAATCAGAGCCTCTACAAGCACGGCTGGTCGCTGTTCAAGCAGGGCGAGAATGAGCGCAGCCTGGATTCCTTTGCCGGCGTGCTCGATTCCGTCCTCACGTCCAAGCGCGATCCCAATGCCTTGATAGAGCTCGATACGTTGAGCCGCCCGAATCGGGAATTGGTCGAGGACACCTTCAGAGTGATGTCGATAACCTATTCCTACCTCGATGGTCCCAAGACCATTCAGGATTTCGTCAGGCACCGCAAACCGCGTGCCTACTCCTATCTTTTGTACGCGCGGCTGGGCGATCTTTACATGGAGAAGGAGCGCTACACGGATGCGGCCGACAGCTACCGCGCTTTCGTTTCGCAGGACCGCAACAACGGCAAGGCGCCGCTCTTGGAAATGCAGGCCATCGAAGCCTATCAAAAGGGCGGCTTTCCGCAATTGGTTTTGCAGGGCAAGAAGGAGTTTGTCGAAAACTACAGTTTCGGCACGGCGTACTGGCAGGGGCGCCGGCCCGACGGCGAGCCGAGGGTCGTGGCGGTGCTGAAGACCAATCTCAAGGATGTCGCGCAGTACTATCACGCGCAGGCGCAGCGCACCAAGGACGTTGCCGACTATCATGAAGCGGCAAAGTGGTATCGCAGCTACCTTCGCTCGTGGCCGGATGAGGCGGGTTCCGCGGTGACGAATTATCTGCTCGCGGACACCTTGTTCGAGAGCAGGCAATACCTCGAGGCAGCGCAAGAATACGAAAGCACCGCCTACCACTACGGCAATCACGAAAAAGCGGGCGCCGCCGGGTACGCCGCGATCATCGCCTACGGCAAGCAAGAGGAAAACCTGGCGGGTGAGGCGAAGGCCACCCTGCATTTGAAGGCGATCGACAGCTCGTTGAAGTTCGCGCAAACATTTCCTGCCCACCCGGAAAGCGCGCAAGTCCTGACCAAGGCCGCGACCGAGTTGTACGCGGCCAAGGATTACCTGCGCGCCGTCACTGCCGCGGAATCCTTGCTCGCCAAGCAACCGCCGGTGGACCTAGCCAAGCAGCGCATAGCGTGGACCGTGATCGGCAATTCGAATTTCGACCAAGGCGTGTTCGACAAGTCGGAAGCGGCCTATGTGCACGCGCAGGCGGTCATGCCGCCCAATGATCCGGAACGGATCGCGATCGTCGAGCGGCTGGCGGCGTCGATCTACAAACAGGGCGAACAAAAGAGCAAGGCCGGCGACGGCGCCGCCGCGGTCGACGATTTCCTGCGCGTCGCGGCCCTCGCGCCTACATCGAAAGTTCGCGCGAACGCCGATTTCGACGCCGCCGCGTTGCTCGTCACCCAGAAGCAATGGGATCGCGCCATTCCCGTGCTGGAAGGATTCCGCCGCAATTTCCCGGCAAGCCCGCTGCAAGCGGATGTCACCCGCAATCTCGCGGTGGCCTATTCGGCCGCGAACAAGCCCGGCCAAGCGGCGGTCGAATTCGAACAAATAGCGCGTTCGCCGCAGGAAACGCCGGACGTGCAGCGCGAAGCCACCCTGCAGGCGGCGGATCTTTACGACAAGGCCGGCAGTGCCCCCAAGTCGCGCGCGATGCTGGAGGCGTTCGTCAAGAATTTCCCGCAACCGTTGGGTCCCGCCATCGAGGCGCGCAACAAATTGACTTTGATTGCGATGCAGGCCGGCGACTACGGCAGCCGCGACTACTGGCTCAAGGACATCATCGCCGCGGACCGCACCGCGGGCGCGGCCCGCACCGACCGCAGCCGCGCGCTCGCCGGGAAGGCAACGTTGACGCTGGCGGTGCCGGTACGCGAGGAGTTCAAGCACATCAAATTGGTCGTGCCGCTCAAGAAATCGCTCGCCGAGAAGCGCAAGGCGATGGAAGCCGCGCTCAAGGCGTACGCGGCCGCGGCCGATTATCAAGTCGCCGAAGTCACGACCGCGGCGACCTTCGAAAGCGCGGAATTGTACCGTCAGCTGGGCAAGGATCTGATGAGTTCCGAGCGCCCGAAGAATCTCAAGAAGGATGAGTTGGAACAATACGACGTGTTGCTCGAGGAACAAGCTTTTCCGTTCGAGGAGAAGGCAATCAAGTTGCATGAAGTCAACGCCGCGCGCACGAAAGAGGGGAATTACGACGAATGGGTGCAAAAAAGTTTCGCCGCACTGGCGCAACTCAATCCAGGCCGTTACGCCAAGGTGGAGATGGATGAACAACAGGTTGAATCGATTCGCTAGTGCCGGGCTGCTGGCGCTGCTCGCCGGTTGTCAGAGCACGCCGACGCAGCCCGCGGCACCCGCGGCGCCTCCCGCGCCGCCGGCCATGCCCGCGGCTGTACAGGTCTCGAGCGCGGCCGGCGGCGCACCCGCCCTCGATGACACGCCGATACCGCCGCGCGCTGCGCTGCAGTACGGTCAAGCGCTGCAGCTGATGAAATCCAACCGTCATACGGATGCGGAGCTCGAGTTCAAGCAGCTCATCGTCGCGTATCCGCAATTTGCCGGACCGCAATTGAATCTGGGATTGCTGTATTTGCACGATTCCCGGCTGCCCGAAGCGGAGGCTGCGTTCAAGGCGGCGCTGCAGGCGACCCCGACCAACCCGATCGCCGGCGACGGGTTGGGCATCGTCGAGCGTAAGCTCGGCAAGTTCGCGGCTGCCGAGGCGGCTTACTTGCGTGCCATTGCCGCTGAACCAAACTACGCGCCCGCGCATCTGAATCTGGGCGTGCTCTATGATTTGTATCTGTCGGAACCGCAGAAGGCGCTCGAGCAGTTTGAGCGCTATATCGGGATTGCCGGCGAGAACAAGCAAGTCGCCGGTTGGGTGATTGAATTGCGCAAGCGCGTCGGGTCGCCGGCGCCGGCGGCCAAAAAGGAGGAGCCTGCATGAATACCCTGCGGATCTTAGGCGTGATCCTGCTCTGTTGGGCTGGCAAGGTTGCCTCAGCGCAGGAGCCGCAGCCCGCGGCCCCTGCGCAGACTTCCGGTCCGCCCGCGGTGCCGGCCAAGCCGCCCCACGCGACCGCCCAATCCGAAGCCGGAGAGCCCCGCGCGCATGCCTCCCCGCCTCCGGCCGCCTCCGGCCGCGCCGCCGCGGGCCGCGGCCCCGCAGGCCAAAAGACTCCCGGGGCCACCGATCGGCTCGAATTAGGGACCGCCACCGTGACCGGCGATCGTGAGCAGCCCAAGGTCCTGTACATCGTTCCCTGGAAGAAGTCGGATATCGGCGATTTGGCCGGCAAACCGATGAACAGCCTGGTCGATGAGATTCTGGCCCCGGTTGACCGGGAGGTATTCAAACGCGAAGTCGTCTATTACAAGGCCGTGCAAGCAGACAGGTCCCAAATTGGTGCACCGGGCCACCCGTCGGACCAGGGTGAGAAGTAAGTCATAGCCGATTTTACGGAATCTGGTTGAATCGCATATTCGGAAGATAGAGTTTATCCAGGAGCGCGCAGATGAATTTCATGAATTCGGCAGTCAATTTCTTCAAGGACGGCGGGGTATTCCTCTACCCACTGGCGTTGATCTTCGTGGTCGGCGTCGCCATCGCGATCGAGCGATACGTGTACCTGACCCGCGAAACCATTCGCAATCGCAGCCTGTGGGACGCGCTTGTGCCGGCCTTGAGCGCCGGAAATTTCAAGCAAGTCGTGGGCCTGTGCCACAACTCGAAGGCCTCCATCGCCACAATCCTCAACTACGGCGTGGCGCGCGTCGCGGGCGCCCGCCGCCGCGATGACATCGAAAAGGCCATGGATGAAAGCCTGCTCGAGGTCATTCCCAGAATCGAAAAGCGCACTCATTATCTTTCGTCGCTCGCCAACGTCGGCCTGTTGATCGGGTTGCTCGGCACCATCACCGGCCTGATCGGCGCGTTCAGCGCCGTCGCAAGCGCCAACCCCGCCGAGAAGGCGAGCTTGCTGGCGGCGGCAATATCGGTGGCCATGAACAACACCGCATCGGGCTTGTTCGTCGCCATCACGCTGCTGCTCTCGCATATGTTTCTCGAGTCCAAGACGACCTCGCTGATCGACAGTCTGGAGATTGCGTCGGTGAAGTTCTTGAACTCGATCACCGAACGCCAGACCGACAAGTCGCATGAACCGGCAGCGCCGGCGCCGTCGGTGCGGGCGCCCGCGGCTGCCCGCGGCAGCATCTAGCTCAAAGTGACGGCATCCTAGGGCATCTCTCATGAAGTCAAAAGCCGTGCGCCTCGTCCGACGCAATCACGCCCGCTATCACCGCGGGCGCGATGATTTGAACATCGTGCCGATGATCGACATGATGGTGATCCTGGTGTTCTTCTTGATCTTCACCGCGGTGTTCTCCAAGACGAACATCCTGCAGCTCAATCTTCCGGCCAGCAACACCGCGCCTGTTGAGTTGCCGAAGGGTTTGAAGCTCGAGGTGATCATTCGGGCCAACGATCTGGTGGTCAACGACCGCAATTCGGGTCCGTTGAAGCTCATTGAGAACACGGCGGGCGGCTATGATCTGGAGCATTTGTCCGAATTCATGCGCCAGGTGAAATCCCAGTTTCCGCAAATGGCCGACGCGACGATATTGTCCGGGCCGGCGGTGCCGTACGACGTTTTGGTGCAGGTGATGGACACCGTGCGCGTCTATCAAAATCCCACGCCGCCGTTCTCCAAGGCTGAGCTCTTCCCGGATATCTCCATCGGAGATGCGCCGACATGACGTCGTATCGCATCAAACGGCACCGGGAACGCCGGCATGGCGCCAGCCACTTTGCGCTGATTCCCTTCATCGACATGATGACCATTCTGGTGGTGTTCCTGCTCGCCCACACGGCCGAAGTGGACATCCTGCCCAACGCCAAGAATATCCAGATTCCGCAGTCGCTCTCGGACCGCAAGCCGAGCGCCGCCATCGTGGTCATGATCACCAAGGATTCGCTGTACGTGGATGGCGTTCTGGTCGGATCGCTGCAGGCGGTGGCCGCCAACCAAGGACCGTTCTTTGCGCCTCTCAAAACGGCGCTGATGGCGCAAAACGATCGCAGTCTGCGCGGCCGGACCGACATCGCCAAACGCGAAGTCACCATCATGGGCGACAAGAGCACGCCGTACAGCGTGTTGAAGAAAATCATGTTGACCTGCAGCGAGGCCGAATACGGCAAAGTGTCTTTCGCCGTGGTCGAACGCGAACGGGCGGCGACTTAAATGAGCGCCTTGAATCCCGCGAGCCGAGTCCCGTATGGCCTGGCGCCTTACTACCGGCGCTATGACCTGCCGTGGGCGCCGTCCGAGGAAACCGAGCGGCGCTTTCGCGTCATTCTGCGCAATCTTGCCATTGTGTTCGCGATCATCGCCGTGATCATGCCTTTTCTGCCGCGCAGCGAGCGCGTCAACAACACCGATTCGCTGCCGGAGCGCGTGGTGCAGCTGGTGCTGGAGCCCCCGCCGCCCCCACCGCCGCCCCCACCGCCCAAGGAGAAGCCGGTTGAGAAGCTCCCGGTTCCGAAGACGCCGACGCCGCCGCAACCGGTCGACCCGCGCGTCAAAGCGTCCAAGAGCGGCCTGCTGGCGAATCTCGACGATCTTGCCGCGCTGCGCGACCAGATCGATCTGGATAAATTCCAGAAGAACCAGCAAAAGACCACCGATCCGGGAGACGTGACGCAGGTGACCCGCAGCATCATCAGCTCCAAGGCCGGCGGCACCAGCGGCGGCATCAACTCGCCCACGAGCAGCGGACTTGCATCGGGCTCGGGTTCATTGCGGGGCATTTACACGACGCAGGTCAAGGATCCGAATCTCGGCGCCTCGGGGCAGGCGGCCACGCGCGCGGGCGGCAGCGGCAAGGCCTCGCGCAGCGCCGACGAAATCGCGCTGGTATTCACCAAGAACAAAGGCGCCATCGACGCCATGTACGCCCGCGCCTTGCGTGATAATCCCGCCCTGCAGGGCAAGGTCGTGATCGAATTGACGATTGCGCCGTCCGGCGACATCACCGCGGCGCACGTCATTTCCTCGGAACTGCACGACCCGGAATTCGAAAATAAGCTCGTCGCACGAATTCGCTTGTTCAAGTTCGAGGCGAAGGATGTCGCGGCGCTGACCGCCACCAAACCCATAGACTTCTTTCCCGCAGGATGAACATCCAATCTGAAATCGAGTTCTTCAGCGACTTAGGCCTGGTCGACAAGGCGCGATTCATCACGCGTTTGATATTCGAAATCGCGGAGGAGGCCAAGGTCGGCAGCGGCGACGGCAGCGATGCGGTGCGCTACAAGTTCGCGAATGAAATGAGCCAAAGGCTGGCGCGCTATACCTACCAGCTGTTGGGCGAGGATGTGCAGCGCCCGCAGGATGATGTGGTGATCCGCATGCTGCTCGGTTCCCGTGCCGACAAGAACGCGCAGCGCATCATGCTCAACGCCTATCGGCGGGTGCTGACCAGCTTCGAGAGCTTCGATACCACGGTGCTGCTGAACCCGCACTAGCGGCTAGGAGTGCGCGGCGCGCCGGGTTTCCTCGGGCTGATCGCTGTCGGTTTCGAACAGGTGCAGCAACTGTTCGGCCGACTCCCGGCTGGTTTCCAAAAACTTCTTCTCATCGTCCCTCACGGCATGCTGCCTCGCCATGACCGCTGCATCGTGCGAGCGAAATTGCTGTACCGTCTCGACCGCCCTGGATTTCGACAGACCCAGCGACTCGAGTACTTGCACCGACATTTCGAGACTCGAGACCAGGGTCTCGCGAATGATATAGCGCACATCGAGATCCATGAGCCGAAATGCATGCTGACGGTTGCGCGCCCGCGCGAAGATCTTCAGATGCGGAAAGTGCCGGCGGATCAATACCGCCGTTTTCACCGATGCCTCGACATCGTCGATCGCGAGCACGAAAACCTCGGCATTTTCCGCGTGCGCGGCGCGCAGCATTTCCAGCCGCGATGCATCGCCGTAATAGATCTGACTGCCGAAGCGCCGCAGAAAATCGACCTGGGTCTGACTCGCCTCCAGCGCCGTGAAGGCGATTTTCTTCGCCAGCAGGATGCGGCCGACGATTTGTCCGAACCGCCCGAAGCCGGCGATGATGACTTTCGGATACAGCTCGACCGGAGTATCGAACGGCCGTCCGTCCGTTTCATCCGCCTTGAAGGTCACGTCATATAGGGCGAGCAGCACGGGACTCAGGATCATCGAGGCGGTCACCACCAGCACCAGCAGATCGGCGATTTGCCGGTCCATGATTTGCAGCGCGGCGGCGAGTCCAAACAGGACGAACGCGAATTCTCCGCCCGAGGGCAGGCTAATCCCTAAGCCGCGGCTGGCGCGGCGCGACAGACCGGAAAATCGGCCCAGCACCCACAGAATGAGGACTTTCAGGACGATCAAACCAGCCGTCAAGCCCATGATAATAAATGGTTTTTCTCGAACCAATTGCAAATTTGCCGACATGCCGACGCTGATGAAAAACAAGCCCAACAGCAAGCCCTTGAAGGGCTCGATATCGGCTTCGAGTTCGTGGCGAAACTCGCTGTCGGCGAGCAGCACTCCGGCGAGAAACGAGCCGAGCGACAGCGACAAGCCGACCTGGCTCACCAGCAGCGCCGTTCCCAATACGATCAAGAGACCGGCGGCCGTGAACGCCTCCGCCACCTTCGAGGCTGCGATGATGCGCAGCATCGGACGCAGCACGTAGCGACCGCCGATGATGACCGCGGCCAGCACGGCAATCAGCTTCATCACCAGCCAGCCGCCCGCGTCCGCGGTTCTTGCCGAGGCGAGAGCCAGCAGGGGCAGCAGCGCCAGCGCGGGCATGACCGAGACGTCTTGAAAGAGCAAGATGCTGAACGCGGAGCGGCCAAATTGGGAATTGAGCTGGCCGCGCTCGGCGAGCAACTGCAGCGCCAGGGCGGTGGAAGACATCGACAGGGCAAAGCCCATCACGAGCGCCGCTTGCCAGGTCTGCGCGAAAATGAAATAGGCGACCGCGCCGACGCCTAAGGTAGTCGCGGCCACCTGGGCGAACCCTAAGCCGAAGATCGACTTGCGCAGCACCCACAGCCGCGAGGGCTGCAGCTCGAGGCCGATGACAAACATCAGGAGCACAATCCCGAACTGCGCGATATTCTGCGTGGTTTCGACGCTGCCGATCAATCCCAAGCTCGCCGGACCGATAATGATGCCGGCGGTGAGGTAACCGAGCACCGATCCCAGCTTGAAGCGGCGGAAAATCGGTATTGCAACGACCGCGGCGGCTAGAAATATGGCGATCTGCGCCAACAAGCTCATAATAATTCTCCGTGTACCGCGCAAGAGCCTAGCATTATGTATCGCCAAAGCATCCAATTTCCGGTCAAAGACGCCGCGCTGCGCGAGGATGTGCATGCGCTCGGCGGATTGATCGGCGAGACGCTTCGCGACCAGGGCGGCGAGGAGTTCTTCAAGCTGGTCGAAGGCGACCGTCTCGCGGCGATCCGGCGCCGCGAGGGCGAGCCGAGCGGTGCGGCCGACCTGCTGCGCCGCACCTCGGATCGATCGCCCGCGGCCGCCACCGACCTCACCCGCGCCTTCTCGCTATGGTTCATGGTGGTGAACACGGCGGAAAAGGCGCACCGCGTGCGCCGGCGCCGCGAATACTTGAGCGATTCGAGCACCTCGCAACCGGGCGGCATCGCCGATTGCATCGGGCGGCTGCAGCGCTCCGGGGTATCGCTGCAGCAGGCGCTCGAGCTCATCGGCACCATGAGCATCGAGCCGGTGTTCACCGCACATCCCACGGAATCCACACGCCGCACCATTCTGCGCAAGCAGCAGCACATCGCGCATGACCTGCTGGACCGCACGAATCCCGGATCCACACGCGCGGAGGTGGATACCCTGTGGGCGCGTGTACGGCTGGAAATCACCAGCATCTGGCAGACCGAAGAGCACCCGCGCGAGGGCTTGACGGTTGTCGATGAGCGCGAGCACGTGCTGTTCTATCTGATCGACATTCTGTACCGCGTGGTGCCGCTGTTCTACGAGGAAATCGAGGCCGCATTGGCGCACGCCTACTCGGTTCCGGCCGACACGCTGGATGTGCCAAACATCCTGCGCTTCGGATCATGGGTGGGCGGCGACATGGACGGCAATGCGGATGTGAACGGCAAGACCATCCGCGAAACATTGCAGCGCCACCAGCAGCTGATCGTGTCGACTTATTTTTCCGAGTGCGGACAGCTGGCAGAATCCTTGAGTCAAAGCGCCTACCGGGTGGCGGTCAGCGCCGAGCTGGCCGCGCGCATCGATGCCTATACGGCGATTTTGCCCGGAGCGAAGGCGCTGGCACCGGCGCGGCACGATCGCATGCCGTACCGGATATTCTTCGGCCAGATCCGCGAACGGTTGCAGGCGAGCTACGAGGGGCGGCCCAACGCGTATCAGAGCCCGGACGAATTGCTGTCCGACGTCGGCTTGGCGGCCGCAAGTCTGCTCGAGAATCGGGGGCGTCACGCCGGGTATTTTCTGGTGCGCAGGCTCATGCGGCGGGTGCGAACGTTCGGATTTCATCTGGCGACACTGGACGTCATTCAACACGCCCGGGTTCACGACGAGGTGATCGCGCAAGGCCTGGACCAGAAGACCTGGCCCGCGCTGCCGCCCGAGGAGCGCCTGCGCCGGCTGCGCGATTTTCTGCTGCGCGATCAAGGGCCGACCGGCTCGTTCGATGCCATGGGCCGGCGCAGCCTGTGGGTTTTCGAAGCCATTGCGCAGGCGCGCCACAAGTTCGGCGGCCGCGCGATCGGTGACTACATCGTGAGCGGCGCGCGCGGTCCGCAGGACATCCTCGCGGTGTTGCTGTTGGCGCGATGGGCTGACATCACCGACAAGCGCACGGGCGAATGTCCGCTCGACATAGCGCCGCTGCTCGAGTCGATTGACTCGCTGGAGAGCGCGGGCGAACTGCTGCGCGCACTGCATGCCGAACTTGCGTATCGCCGGCATCTTGAATCGCGCCGCAATCGTCAAATGGTGGTCGTCGGCTACTCGGACACGAACAAGCAGGGCGGAATCGCGGCATCGCGCTGGGCATTGCAGGTCGCGCAAGTCCAGTTGCTGGATGCGGCGCGCGCCGTGGGAACGGACCTGTTGATTTCCCATGGCCGCGGCGGCACCCCGGCCCGCGGCGGCGGCCGTACCGAACATCTGGTCGAATCGCTGCCGAACGGCGCACTGCGCGGCGTATTGCGCCTGACCGAGCAAGGCGAGGTCGTCAACCAAAGCTACGGGCTGCGTCCCATCGCCATGCGCACGCTCGAGAGGACCTTCGCGTCGGTGGCGCTGGCCACGGCCACCGCCGTGCAGACCGAGCCGGCCGCTTCCGAGCTCACCGCGGCGATGCGCACGATTGCGGCGCACAGCCTCAAGGCGTACCGGGATTTGGTGTTCGGCAGCCCGGAATTTTTTGACTATTTCCACGCGGCCACGCCGCTCGATGTCATCGAGCGCATGCACATCGCATCGCGTCCGGCTGCGCGCGCGGACGGCTGCGGCGTGGCGGCGCTGCGGGCGATTCCCTGGGTGTTTGCGTGGACCCAGAGCCGGCACATGCTGCCGGGCTGGTTCGGGTTTGGCAGCGGCGTGCAGGCCGCTCTGCAGCTGCATGGCGAGCAGGTGCTGACACGCATGACGGCGCATTGGCCGTTCTTCAGCCATTTGCTGGACGACGTCGAGGCCATGCTGGGCCGCACCGATTTGGAGATCGCGGGCTACTACGATGCGCTGGCGCCGGACCGGCTGCGCGTTCACGCGGAACCCATCGCCCGGGAATATGCGCTGACCTCGAGTCTCGTGCTGCGGCTGCGAGGATCGGCCCGCTTGCTGGACAGCGATCCGACGCTGCAGCGGTCGATCAAGCTGCGCAACCCCTACGTCGATCCGATGCATCTCATGCAGGTGGATTTGCTGCGGCGTTGGCGCGCGACGCAGCGTCAAGATCAGGCGTTGTTCACGGCGTTGCGCGCGACCATCAACGGCATTGCACAAGGACTTCAGGCGACCGGATAGGGGGCCTCCGGCGGCCGCACGGAATTCGGCGAGGCCTCTAACATTCCGGCACGTTGACCGCGAGACCTCCTTGTGAAGTCTCTTTGTAGATCGTGGACATGTCCAGGCCCGTTTGGCGCATGGTGTTGATGACTTGGTCGAGCGACACCTTGTGCGAGCCGTCGCCGCGCAAGGCCAGACGCGCCGCGTTGATGGCCTTGACCGATCCCATGGCGTTGCGTTCTATGCACGGGATCTGTACCAATCCGGCCACCGGATCGCAGGTCAAGCCTAGATTGTGTTCCATGCCGATCTCCGCGGCGTTTTCGACCTGCTCGTTGCTGCCGTGCAGCGCAGAGACCAGGCCCGCAGCCGCCATGGAGCAGGCGACGCCGACCTCGCCCTGACAGCCCATTTCCGCACCCGAAATCGACGCGTTCTGCTTGTACAACATGCCGATGGCCGCCGCGGAAAGCAGAAACCGAACGACGCCACCATCGTCGGCCCCTGCTTCAAAGCGCCGGTAGTAGTGCAGTACCGCCGGCACGATGCCGGCGGCGCCGTTGGTGGGTGCGGTCACGACCTGTCCGCCCGCGGCATTTTCTTCGTTCACCGCGAGCGCATAGGCGTTCACCCAATCGAGCGCGTGCATGGGGCTCAAGGGGTCCCCGCTCATGAGCTGCCGGTATAGTTTCGGCGCCCGGCGCCGAACGCCCAGAACGCCCGGCAGCAGACCTTGCGCATCGAATCCCCGACGCACGCAATCCTGCATGACCTGCCAGATGCGCATGAGGCCTGCATGCACTTCGGCGTCGCTGCGCCAGGTACGCTCGCGGGCCAGCAGCAGCTCGTGGATCTCCAGCCCCTGCGTCTTGCCAAGTTCGAGCAGCTGCTCGCCGGAGCCGAATTCGAACGGCGGCGGGCGGCGACTGGCGCCGGCATTCACTTCCGCCCCGGCTCGAATCACGAAACCCCCGCCGGTGCTGTAATACTCCTCGCGCGCCAGCAGCCTCTGTTGCGCATCGTGCGCGGAGAAGCGCATGCCGTTGGAATGTCCGGGCAACACCTGATCGGTGTGAAATAACAGATTCAACGGTTCGTCGAAATCTATTTCGTGATTCAGTGCCAGGCGCAGGCGTTTGGCACCGCGGATCCGCTGCAATGCAGTGTCGACGGCGCCGGAGTCGATGCTGTCGGGGCGCATGCCTTCGAGGCCCAGTAGGATCGCGCGGTCCGTGCAATGGCCGCGGCCGGTCAGCGCCAGGGAGCCATAGAGCTGTGCCGAGACCTGGGCCGTGCGGGTCAACAAATCGCGCGCGCTCAATATCTCCACGAAGTCGCGCGCGGCGTTCATGGGTCCCATGGTGTGCGAGCTGGAGGGGCCGATGCCGATCTTGAAAATATCGAAAACGCTTAAACTCACCCGCCCATAATACAATGCTAAACTTGCCGCATAACAAGATGTTTCGCCGGCCGATAATTCAACGGAGTGTCCCATGATTCGCAATCCACTGATTCTTGCAACGTCGCTCACCGCGTCGCTGGTGCTTTCCGCCTGCATGCACGAGCCAACTGCACCGGGTGCAGGCGGTGCGGGCGCGATTGCGTCCGCGGTCGCCGACGGCAACCGGCCCGATGCCGACAAGTTGCGCGATGCCAATCGCAAGCCGGCGCAAACGCTGGAATTTCTCGGTGTGAAGCCGGGCCAGCAAGTCGCCGAACTGCTGCCGGGCAGCGGCTATTTCACCCGCATGTTCAGCAAGGTGGTGGGCTCTTCCGGTCATGTGTATGCCCTGGTGCCCGAGCGTCCCGCCAACGCGCCGGCGGACATGCCCGATCTCGCCGCGAAAGTGAAAGCGATTGCTGCCGATCCGAACTATCCCAATGTGACCGTGGTGATACAGCCCCTGGGCAAACTGGCGGCGCCGGCGCCGGTCGATCTGGTATTTACGGCACAGAATTATCACGACCTGCACAATTTTCCGGTCGATGTCGGGGCGTTCAACAAGAGCATTCTGGCTTCGTTGAAGCCGGGGGGCTTGTATGTCGTTTTGGATCATTCCGCGACCGCGGGTTCCGGACTGCAGGCGACGAAAACCTTGCACAGAATCGACGCCGACGCGGTGAAGCAAGAAGTCACGGCGGCCGGATTCGAGTTCGTGGGTGCGAGCGATGTCCTCGCGAATGCCGGCGATAGCCGTGCCGCCATGGTGTTCGACCCGTCGGTCCGCGGCAAGACGGATCAGTTCATATTAAAATTCCGTAAGCCCAGGAAATAAGCTGGCTTAAGGGCCGGCATCCACTCGCCGGGGGCTCCGCCCCCGGCTCCGTGGACGGCGTCGAACGAACTCCGTGGCGTATTTCCTGTCAACTGGGAGGGCTGTGCTTCGTTGAATCGCAGAGGAGAGGTTTGGACGCATGAAATTCGCATGTCATCGACGCCTTGCACGCGCGTTCGCAGGGGCTGCCCCGGTCGTGCTGATGGGGCTCCTTAGCGCCTGCGTAACGCCGCCGCCGCGCACCTATGCCGTGCCGGCGCCGCCCCCACAGCGCGTGTTCGTCTATCCCGCCCAAGGGCAAAGCCCCGAGCAAACGGAGCGCGATCGTTACGAATGCCACGGCTGGGCGGTTCAGCAAACGGGCGTGGATCCCAGCCGCGCTGATGCGAGCGCGTACGAACGCGTCATCGTGCAACCTGCCACGCCGCCCGGAGCCAACACCGTGGGCGGCGCCATTGCAGGCGCCATCATCGGCTCGATTATCGGCGGCCCGGGCAATGCCGGCGCGGGCGCGGTGCTCGGCGGCGCCACCGGCGCGATCATCGGCTCCGCCGCGGATGCCAACGCGCAGCAGCAAGCGCAAATGACTCAACAGCAAATCAATGAGAGCGCGGCGGCGGGGCGCGCGCGTGCCGATTCCTATCGACGCGCAATTGGCGCGTGCCTGCAAGGCCGCGGCTACACGGTTACCTGAGGGTTTCGTCATGCACAAAACAGCGAAAATGGCGGCCCTGAGCGTGGCGCTTTTGTTGTCCGCAACAGGCGCCTTGCAGATGGCGGCCGCCGCGGATGAGCATGGGCGGCCGGAGGCGGCGCGCGCGGATCGTCCGCAAGAGCGCGGCGAGCGACCGCAGAATCGAGGCGCCGTCCCGGGGCGTGCGGGGTTTGATGGCCGCGGACAGGTACTGGATTCGCGCCACAACCACGGCCGCTATTACCCGCCGTTCGGCACGGTCAGGCCGGCCTTGCCGGAGGGGTACCGGCCCTACTATCGCGGCGCAGATCGGTTTTATTTCAGCGGCGGAATCTGGTACGCGCCGAGCGGACCCGGATTCGTCGTGGTGAGCCCGCCCCCCGGCTTGGTGATTTCCGTGCTGCCGCCTTTCTACTCGACGGTCTGGTTCGGCGGTCTGCCTTATTACTATGCGGACAATGTGTACTACACCTGGCAGCCCGACCAGAATGGCTATGCCGTGGTCGATCCGCCCGAGAACTCGGGTGAGCCTTCCGCGCCTCCGGACACCTCGCAACCAGACCTGATCATCTACCCCAAGAACGGGCAGTCGAGGGACCAGCAGGCGGCCGACCAATTTGAATGCCATACCTGGGCCAGGAGTCAGACCGGATTCGATCCGACGCAGCCGGGCGGCGGCCAGCCGGGAAGTACGGCCACGAATCGCAGCAATTACAACCGCGCCATGTCAGCCTGCTTGCAGGCGCGGGGTTACCAGGTCAACTGACCGGCCTTCAGTCCCAGGCGAGGGCTTGCGATGCTGGCGGGGGCCGCGCAACTCCGTCGGCGGCTCAATTCCGATAAGTAATCGTCATGCCCACCGTGCGCGGCCTGAACGTGTACTGCCGCTCCAGGCGAGTGGCGTTGCCCGGGTAGATGCTGAAATTATAATTGTTGACCGTGTGTGTGTCGGCGAGGTTGTCGACGAACGCTGCCGCCTGCCAATTGCCGAACGTCATGCCGGCGCGTGCCGAAGCCAGATTGGTCGACGACAGTGTGTAAAAATCCACGCTGAATTGCTGGGTGGTGAGATCCTGAGCCGCGGACGGCCATTTATTGCGGCTCTGGTACTCGTCGTCGATCCGCACGAACGCGGGCAGATCGAACAGCTTGAATTTGTACTCCAACCCCAACGTGAAGGTGAACGGCGCGGCGGGTTGCCCGGGCGGCTCGCCGCTCTGGCCGACGATGGCATCCCCCTTGGAAACGATGGGCAACAGTTCGTTGGGCGAAAACTTCGAATCCTGCGTATAGCGCGCGCTGGTATAGCCGGTGGCGATGGCGGCCGTGAAATTATCCGTCAAGGCGATTTCGGCCTGAATGTCGCCGCCCTTCGCAACGGCGGTGCCCAAATTCGCGATAAAGGTGATTTGACAGATCGGCGGCAGCACGCTCTGCTGAATATTGTTCCAGCGGATGTAATAGACGCTGCTGGAGATTTTCACGCGATTGTCGATATTATTTTTCGCACCCACTTCGAAGCTGTTGACGGTGTCCGACCTAAATGTCGGCGGCGACTGCGTGATGCCAAAAGTCTGAAAATCCGCGGCACACGCCGCCTGCGGGACAGGATTGTTCGCGCCGCCCGGGCGGAACCCTTTCGCATAGGTCGCGTAGAATAAATTGCGCGGATCGTATTGGAAGGAGAAGCTGGCTTTGGGCGTGAAAGAATTCTCCGTTTTCGAGACATCCACCGTCTGCGGGGGCAGGAATAATTGCGGTCCCCCGGTGAGCGAATCATTGGTGAACTTGATCCTCGAGTAACGCGCGCCCACCGTCAGCTTGTACTGATCGGTAAAGCTGTAGGTCCCTTCGGCGAACAGGGCATACTGCTTGTCGCTCGCCTTGGTCTGCAAGAAGTACGAGTCATTGGGGAAGCGCGGATCGTACGTGACGGGCAGGCCGGTACCCGGGTCCACGAACCAGGAGGTGTAAGGCAGCCCGGTGGCCGCGACGCTCAACGCGTTGAGCAACGGATCGTGAATCTGCTCGAGATAGGTCTGCCGGTTGCTGCTGAAGAAGGCACCGGCGGTCCAGAACAGCGGCGAGGTCGAATCCGCGGATTGCAGCCGAATTTCCTGGGCGATATTTTGCTGCCCATTGTCGATGGAGTTCGGCGCACGGTAATCGGTCGCCCCGGCGGGCAGATGCAGCCCTGCGCCATCGAGCAACGGATAGGGCGTTGACGTGCCCAAAAACACAGCGTTCTGATAGAACCCCAGATTATAAAGCGTGCCCTCGTAGCCGGTTTGTTCCTTGCGATGGAAGTACGAGGTATTGGCGATGAGCCGGGCAAAACCCAGGTTGCCTTCCACTTTCATGGACGCCAGATAGAACCGATCCGGATCGGAGCGCCGATCCGGGTCGGCGCTGAACAAGCGGTCTTTGCCGGGATTCGAATACAAGGGCCAATAGTCCTCAACCTGATTGCGGTACCGGTCTTGGTAGTAGATGCTCGGTGTGATCGTCCATTGATCCGAGGGCGCGTAGACAAATGCCAGCCGGTACAGCACGGTCTGGTCGAAATTGGCATTTTTCTGCGCGGTCGCGAGCGTCACAGGATTGATGAGATCGATGTAGCCGCCGTCGCGGCGGTACCAAACGGTCAAGCGCGCGCCCAGCGTGTTGTCGATCAAGGGTCCGCCGGCCGCAATGCCGCCTTCGTAGTTGAGAGAGCCTCCTTGTGTGTAGGAGACCTCTTCGCGGCTGTAGAAGCTATTTTTGGTGAGGCTGGGCTGGGTCATGATATAGCGTACGGTGCCGCCCTCGGAGCCGGCGCCGAAGAGTGTGCCCTGCGGTCCCCGCAATACTTCGACCCGGTCGATATCGAAGGCCTTGGGCAGGGCATCATCGGGATTGAAAGCCGTGCCGCGGATTTGGATCGGGGTTTCGTCGATGTAAATACCGGTGGTACCGGCGCCGCCGGTCGAGGCAATGCCGCGGATGGCAATGTTGTTGGTGCCCGAATTGTCGACGTTTACGCCGGGCGTGAAGCGCACGATGTCCTGGAAATCCTTGATGCCGCGCAGATCCATGGCGTCCTGAGTGAGTGCCGTAACGCTGATCGGAACTTTGCTCAGGCTTTCCTCGCGGCGGGTCGCCGTGACGGTGATTTCCTGCAAGGGTCCGCCGCTATCCGCCGGTGTGGTATCGGCGGGGAATGCAGCGGCGCTGCATAGCGCGGTCAGTGCACCAAAGATCGCGCCCATCTGCCGCGGCCGGGCTCGGCTCCCATGCGATCGGCGAGGTACTCGGAGTTCCAACATATGCATCCCCAGCTTATTTCGAAAGCGCTGATGCGCGAGCGTTACAAGCACATTGCAACATATCGGCTTGCCGGTTGAAAGTCCGGGAGCCTGCCTGGAGTATTGCGCGTCAGCTCTTGGGCCGAGGCAAGGGTGCGCCAAGCGAGACAAGTTATGGGATCATGCCGCCATGAGCACCGCAATCGAGCGTCCCACGCCAAAGTCGCTGAATCCCTTGCTGGCCCTCTGGCCGTTCCTGCGCCCCTATAGGTTCATGATGGTCGGCGCATTTTTCGCGCTGCTGATTGCCGCCGGCGCGCAGTTGGCATTGCCGGTGGCCCTGCGGCAGCTCATCGATCACGTCTTTGCGGAAAAGGACTTGGGCACCGTCAATAAATGGTTTCTCGGTTTTCTCGCCGCCGCGGTGATCTTCGGCGCGTTTGCCGCGCTGCGTTTCTACATGGTGACCTGGGTCGGGGAGCGGGTGGTGGCGGATTTACGCAGCGCCATCTACCGGCGCGTGGTGCGCATGGACCCGATGTTCTACGAGACCACGAGGGTCGGCGAGGTGCTGTCGCGACTGACCGCCGATACCACCTTGGTGCAGGCCATCGCGGGCGTCAACCTGTCCATCGTGCTGCGCTCCACCTTGAGCCTGATCGGCGCGCTGGTGCTGATGGGCCTCACCAGCGCGCGTCTGATGGGCGTGATTCTGCTGTTGATTCCCGTCGTCATCGTGCCGCTGATTCTGACCGGCAGGCGCGTTCGCGGCCTGTCGCGCGCGTCCCAAGATCGAATCGCCGACACCAGCAGTCTCGCGGACGAGACTTTGAACGCGATCCAAACGGTGCAGGCCTTCACGATGGAGGAACTGCAAAGCAAGCGTTATGCCAAGGCCGTGGAGGACAGCTTCGCGACCGCCGTGCGCCGCACGAAGGTGCGCGCCGCGCTCACCGCCATCGGCGTGATGCTGGTTTTCGGCGGCATCACCTTCGTGTTGTGGCTGGGCGCGCGCCAAGTGCTCTCCGGCACCATGTCGGGCGGGCAACTCGCGCAGTTCTTGCTGTATGCCGCATTCGTCGGCACCTCGGCCGCGGCCCTCACGGAGATGTGGGGCGAAATACAGCGCGCCGCCGGCGCCATGGAGCGCTTGAGCGAATTGCTGCAGGCGCGGCCCGTCATCCGCGCTCCGGAGCGGCCGCTCAAGCTGCCCGCGCGGGTCCAGGGCAACATTCGCTTCGACAATGTGACGTTCCACTACCCGTCGCGGCCGCAGCAACCCGCGCTGGATAATTTCAACCTGGACGTGACTCCGGGCGAGACCATCGCATTCGTGGGCCCGTCGGGCGCCGGCAAGAGTACGACGTTTCAGTTGCTGCTGCGATTCTATGATCCTGACTCAGGCAGGGTTCTGATCGACGACCGGCGGCTTGCCGACCTGCGGCCGGAAGACATCCGTGCGCAGATCGGTCTGGTGCCGCAGGACACCGTGCTGTTCGGTGCCAGCGCGCGCGAGAACATTCGGTATGGGCGCCCCGCGGCCAGCGATGCTGAAATCGAGGCGGCGGCCGTGGCCGCGGCCGCGGATGAGTTTCTGCGCAAGTTGCCGCAGGGCTATGACACGTTTCTCGGCGAGCGCGGCACGCGTCTATCGGGCGGTCAACGCCAGCGCATCGCGCTGGCGCGGGCCATTCTCAAGGATCCGCCCATTCTATTGCTGGACGAGGCGACCAGCTCGCTGGATGCGGAATCGGAGCGCTTGGTGCAGCAGGCGCTGGAGAAGCTGATGCAGGGCCGCACCACGATCATCATCGCGCATCGGCTCGCGACCGTGCTCAAGGCCGATCGCATCGTGGTGCTGGATCACGGCCATAAAATTGCCGTCGGCACCCACGCCGAGCTGCTGGTGCACAGTCCGCTGTATGCGCGCCTCGCGGCGCTGCAATTCGCCGCGGCCTCCGAGGCGGCGGAGGCCGCATTGACATGAGGGCTTACTTGATGAGCCCTTCGGCCCGCATCGCCTCCTGAACCTTCGGCCGATGTCCGATGCGCGATTTGTACTCGGCCAGCACCGGCCATTCGCTCAGGTCGATTTTCAAGAACCCGGTCCAGTTCAGCACCGTGAAGAGGTAGGCATCGGCCGCCGTGAAGGCATTTCCCACCAGATAAGTCTTGTTGCTCAAGAATCCCGACAGCCACTCGAATTTCTTGGCCAAAACGGCCATGAATGCCGCCTTCGTCTCCGCGGAATTGGCCGGGTTGAACAACGGCGAAAATGACTTGTGAACTTCGGAGGTGATGTAATTGAGCATCTCCATCAGCTGATAACGCTCGAATGTTCCGGCGCGCGGCGCCAGGGCCGATTCGGGCTTAAGATCGGCGAGGTACTGAACGATGGCCGGCCCTTCGGTCAGCACCCGACCGTCATCCAATTGCAGCGCGGGCACGGGGCCCTTCGAATTTACCGCCAGATAGTCGGCGCCGCTCTCGGTCTTCTTGGTCTTGGGATCGATTTTGACCAGGGTCACGGCCAAGCCGGCCTCGAGCGCCACGATGTGCGGCGACAGCGAGCAGGCACCGGCGAAATAATAAAGTTTCATTGCAACGTCCTTAGTGTGGGGTGGGGAATGATACTACGCGCCGCGCCGCGATGAAGCCTTGCGCATAGGGCTGCGCCAGCAGCGAGTCGACGCGTACGCGGCCGCCGCTCGAGGGTGCGTGCACGAACAGCTGACGATCGAGCGCAATGGCGACGTGCAGTTCCTTGCCGGCAAGATGCATGAAGACAAGATCGCCGGCCTGCAGCTCCGCGCGCCTTATCTTCAGGCCGAATTCCAGCTGCTCGGCGGTGGTGCGCGGCATGAGGATTCCCGCGCTCGCGGCGGCATACACCACCAGGCCGCTGCAATCGAATCCGCCCGGCGCGGCGCCGCCGACCCGGTAGGGCTGGCCGATCATGGCGGCGGCGCTGTCGATCATCATTTGCGCCTGCGAGGGTTGCGGTTCGACCGGCGTTGCAGGCGGCGGCGCGATTTGCAAAGGGCTTAGGGCCTCGGGCGGCGTGCGCTGCGCGGTCGTCGCGCAGGCGGCAAGCAGAAGCGAGCTCAAGGCCACGAGAGCGGCTTTGTTCAGGACTGCGCCGCGGATGCCGTGGCAGCCAAGGCCGCTCCCACGATGCCTGCTTCCGCGCGCAAGGTTCCGACGCATAGGCGCGCCTCGCAGTGAAGTTTGTCCATGAACTTTTCAGGTTCCTCGGTGATGCCTCCGCACAGAACGATAAGATCGGGCCACAACAAGGCATGATATGCATCGAGAACTGCATTCAATTCGCCCGCCCACGCGTCCCAGCTCAATTTCCCGTCGACTTTCGCGCGTCCGGAGGCGCGCATTTCGGCTTCGCGCCCGCCGACCGGCAGATGGCCGAGCTCGGTGTTCGGCACCAGACGGCCATCGACAAACAAGGCGCTGCCGATGCCGGTGCCCAGCGTGAGCAGCAAGACCGTGCCCGGCACGCCGCGCGCCGCGCCGTAACGCAATTCCGCCAGCCCTGCGGCGTCGGCGTCGTTGATGGCGACAACGGGCCGCTTGAGGTGCCGGCCGGCCAGTTCCGCCAGCGGTTGGCCGATCCAGGCCTTGTTCAGATTCGCCGCCGTGCGCACCACGCCGTTGCGGATGACGCTGGGAAATGCCAGGCCCACGGCGTGATCGCCGGGAATATTCGCTACCACCGCGGTGAGAGCGCCGAGCAGAGCGTCGGTGGAATCCTGCGCCGGTGTGGGTGTGCTGAAGCGTTCGCCCGCAAATGCGCCGGTGTTCAAATCGATCAGCGCGCACTTGATCGACGAACCGCCGACGTCAACGCCGACGGCCAATGATGGAGTTCTCAATCCGAGTGCCGCATTGTGAGGTTTGCCCCGTCTGCCCGATAACGACCCTATAATAAACCCTAATATGGATTCAATTGACAGCCAATTTGCCACCCGGCGAAACGTTGCCCTGCAGCCCGGCACGTTGCACGCGGCGCTGTTGGACCGCCTCACCAGAACCCTGGGCAAAAGCGTCGAGTCGGCGACGCCGCGAGATATTTACGATGCGCTGTCGCTGGCGGTTCGCGAAGAATTGACGCTGCGCTGGCTGGCAACGCAACGCCGCGTGGCGCACGCGCATGTCAAGCGGGTGTGCTACTTTTCGGTCGAGTACCTCCCGGGCCGCTCGCTGATCAACGCGCTCTCCAGCCTGGACGGGGATCTGGTGCATGAAGCGCGCACGGCGTTGCGCGCCATGGGCTATGAGATCGAGGAAATCGCGGCCCAGGAAGTCGATCCGGGGTTGGGCAACGGCGGCTTGGGCCGGCTCGCGGCCTGTTTTTTGGATTCGCTGGCGACGCTGCACTATCCTGCGGTCGGTTACGGCATCCGCTACGATTATGGAATCTTCACGCAGATCATCGACGCCGACGGCGGCCAGCGCGAAGCCGCCAGCAGCTGGTTGCGGCTGCGCAATGTTTGGGAGACGCCGCGCGGCAACGGAGGCTACACGGTGCGCTTCGGCGGGCGCAGCGTGGCGCCGGGCAATGCCGCGGTGGGCGAGGCGCACGATTGGGTCGATACCGATGACATCTCCGCCATCGGGTTCGATCAACTGATTCCCGGAAACGGCGGACCCACCGTCAATCACCTGAGACTCTGGTCCGGGCGCGCGCTCACGCCCTTCAAGCTCGAGGCGTTCAATGCCGGCGATTATGCCGCGGCGGTTCAGGACCAACTCGAGGCGAAAAATCTATCGCGCGTGCTGTACCCCGACGATTCGACGCCGCAGGGCAAGGAACTGCGGCTCAAGCAGCAGTACTTCTTTGTGAGCGCAAGCCTGCAGGACATATTGGCGACGCATCTGAGCGAGGGCCGCCCGCTCGCATCCCTGCCGGACTCCATCGCCATTCAATTGAATGACACGCATCCCGCGGTGGCGATCCCAGAATTGATGCGGCTGCTCGTCGATGAGCACGCGCTGTCCTGGGAGCAGAGCTGGGAGATCACGCAAGGCGTCTTTTCGTACACCAATCACACGTTGCTGCCGGAAGCGCTGGAGACGTGGCCCGTGGAGATGTTCGAGCGGTTGCTGCCGCGGCATTTGCAGATCATCTATCTGGTGAACCGGGATTTCCTGCAAGCCGTGGCGAGCACTTATCCCGATGACCATCAACGTCTTCGCCAGCTGTCCATCATCGATGACGGCGGCGGCCGGCGCGTGCGCATGTCGCATCTCGCCATCGTCGGCAGCCACAAGGTCAACGGCGTCGCGCAGCTGCATTCCGCCATCATGCGCAAGCACGTGTTCCGCGATTTCGCGCAGATGTATCCCGACCGCTTCATCAATGTGACCAACGGAATCTCGGTGCGGCGCTGGCTGAAGCAATCGAACCCCGGGCTCTGCGCGCTGCTCACGCAACACTTGGGTCGAGCCTGGGAAAACGATCTGGAGGAGCTCAGCCGGCTGACCGGCGCGGCCGACGATCCGGAGTTTCGCCGCCAATTCCGCGGCATCAAGCGCACCAACAAGCAACGCCTGGCCGACGAGGTGCAGCGCCGCAGCGGCCTGGAGATCAGCGTCGATACCTTGTTCGACGTCCAGGTAAAGAGGATTCATGAGTACAAGCGGCAACTGCTGAATCTCCTGCATGTCGTGACCCGCTATCAAAGAATTCGCCATGATCCGCGCGCCGCAACCGTGCCGCGCACCGTGATTTTTGCCGGCAAGGCGGCACCCGGCTACACCATGGCGAAAGCCATCATCAAGCTCATCAACAACGTGGCGCGTACGATCGACGCGGACCCCCTCGCGCGCGGCAAGCTAAAGGTGGTATTTTTGCCCGATTACGATGTTTCCTTGGCGCAGAAGATCATGCCCGCTGCGGATTTGTCGCAGCAGATCTCGACCGCCGGGATGGAGGCTTCCGGGACCGGCAATATGAAGCTGGCGCTCAATGGGGCCCTCACCATCGGCACGCTGGACGGCGCCAACATCGAGATCCGCGATCACGTGGGCGCCGAGAACATGTTCATCTTCGGGCTCAGTGCCGATGAGGTGGCGGCACGCCGGGCTCAAGGCTATGAGCCCACCCGGGTGGTCGAAGGAAACCCGGAACTGCGGAGCACGCTGGATCTCATCGGCTCCGGATTTTTCTCAGCGGGCCGCCCGGACGATGCGCAACCGGTGATCGACCGGTTGTTGAGCCACGGCGAGCCCTTCTTGGTGTTGGCGGATTACGCCGCGTATGCCAAGGCGCAGGATCAGGTCGATGCGCTGTATGCGCTGGAAGACCAATGGAGCCACAAGGCGGTCATCAATTGCCTGAACATGGGTTACTTTTCGAGCGATCGATGCGTGCGCGAATACGCGGAGCGTATTTGGGCGGTGAGGCCGGCGATTTGAAGGCCCGGCAGAATTGACCACCCATAAGGGTGCACCCAGGCCGCTCGGCGCGACCTGGACCAAACAGGGCGTCAACTTCGCCCTGTTCTCGAGCCGCGCGACCCGGGTCGAGGTCTGCATTTTCGACGCCGATGCCGACGCCGACGCCGACGCCGGCGCCGACACCGGCACGGAAATCGCACGCTACGATTTGTCCGGCCGCACGGGCGAGGTGTGGCACGGCCTGATATCCCCCCGGCACGCCGGTCCGGGCACGCACTATGCGTTTTGCGTCCACGGGCCCGATGATCCGCACAGCGGCCAACGCTTCGATGCGAGCGTGCCGCTGATCGATCCGTACGCGCGGGCGCTGTCGCACCGGCCGCCGCTGCGCGCCCGCGTCATCGACCCTGCATTTCAGTGGGATGGCGACCGGCCGCCGACGATTCCCTGGCGCGATACGGTCATTTACGAACTGCACGTGAAGGGATTTACCCGGCTGCACCCCGCGGTGCCGGAGAAATGGCGCGGCACTTTTCTCGGATTGTCCGTGGCGCCGGTGATCGAACACTTGAAGTCTCTCGGCGTGACGGCCGTGGAATTGCTGCCCTGCCAGGCCTTTGTCAGCGAGCGGTTTTTGCTGGATCGCAAGCTTAAGAACTACTGGGGCTACAACCCGATCGCCTGGTTCGCGCCGGCGAACGATTATGCCGTGGATGATGCCGTGCTCGAATTCAAGACCATGGTCAGGGCGCTGCATGCCGCGGGGATCGAAGTCATTTTGGATGTGGTATTCAACCACACGGGCGAGGGCAACGAGAGCGGACCGCTTCTGTCCCTGCGGGGCATCGACAATCCGGTGTACTACCGGCTCAATCCCGCGGATTTGCGCTTCTACGAGAACTTGAGCGGCTGCGGCAACACCGTCAATTGCGAGCACCCGCGCGTGCGCGCCCTGATCGTCGACTGCCTCAAGTATTGGGTCGAGGAAATGCACGTCGATGGTTTCCGCTTCGATCTGGCGACGGTGTTGGGGCGCGACGCCGGCGGGTTCAACGCCCATGCCGCGATGTTCAAGGCGCTGCGCGCCGAGCCGGCGCTTGCCTACGTCAAGCTGATTGCGGAGCCTTGGGACTTAGGTGTGGGCGGCTACCAGCTCGGGCACTTCCCGGCGGGCTGGTCCGAGTGGAACGACCGCTACCGCGATACCGCGCGCGCATTCTGGCGCGGCGACGCGGGGAAGCTCGGCGAGTTTGCCGAGAGATTCGCCGGCTCCAGCGACCTGTTTCGGCACAACGGGCGCAAGCCGACCGCCGGCGTCAATTTTGTCACGGCGCACGACGGCATGACGCTGCACGATCTGGTGTCCTACAACCAGCGGCACAACCAGGCGAATCTCGACAACAACGGCGACGGCCATGACAACGACTTGAGCTGGAATTGCGGCGCCGAGGGACCCACCGATGATCGCGCAATAGTCGATCTGCGCAAGCGGCAGATGCGCAATATGCTGGCGACTTTATTCCTGTCCCAGGGAGTCCCCATGCTGCAGGCGGGCGACGAATTCGGACGCACCCAGCGCGGCAACAACAATGCTTACTGCCAGGACAACGAAATCTCGTGGGTCGACTGGCACTTGCGCAGCACCAATCACGACCTGCTGGAATTCGTGCGGCTGCTCGCGCAGCTGCGCCGTCTGCATGCGGAATTTCGCCGCGAGACGTTCTTGAAGGGCGCCGCGTCGCGTGCCGGCGTCAAGGACGTGACGTGGTTGAACGTCCGCGGGACCGAGATGACGCAAAGCGAGTGGCAGGATGCGAATCAGCGCACGTTGGGCATTTGGTTCGGGGAGCGCGGCGGCCCGCTCGAGCACCTGTTGCTGTTGGTGAACGCCGCGGATGCCGAGCATTCGTTCGCGCTGCCCGCGGCGCCGGCGGACGGACCGTGGATCTGCCTGTTCGATACGGCGGCGCAGAGCCTGGCGCCCAACAGTCTCGGTGCCGCCCGATGTTACGCGCTCAAATCCCGCAGCGTCGCGCTCCTGGAGTGTTGAATCGTGGATCAGGCATTGGTCGACAGATTGGCCCACCTGCGCGGGATCGGCGACGCCTACCATGACTACCGCGGCGAGTTGCAGCGTTTCAGCCTGCGGACCAAGACCGGCATTCTGAGCGCCATGGGCTGCGTGCTCGACGACGACCGGGAAATCGCCGCCGAGATTGCACAGCATGAGGCCGCCCGGTGGCGCAAATTCCTGCCGGCCGTCGCCACCGCGCGAGGTGCGAGAATAGGCTTCGATATCAACCTCACCGCGCAGGAGCTCGGCGGCGCGATCGCCTGGCGGGTGCTGCTCGAGAATGGATCGCGGCTGGACGGCACCATCTCGACCGCCGATTGCGCGGAGCTCTGGCGCGGCGAGGCGGCCGGATCCTGGATCTCGCGGCGGCGCCTCGAGTTGGCGGTGGACTTGCCGCCGGGATACCACGAGTTCGAGGCGACCATAGCCGGGCGCGCCGCCGACCAGTGCCTGCTGATCGTGTCGCCGCCGACATGCTTCGAGCCGGCGGCAATCGCCGCGGGTCGCCGACTCTGGGGCATCGCGGTGCAGCTGTATTCGCTGCGCTCGGGGAGCAATTGGGGCATCGGCGATTTTAGCGACCTGGAGACGCTGATTCGCTGGAGCGCCGCGTGCGGCGCAGGGTTCGTCGGCTTGAATCCCCTGCATGCATTGGCGCCGGCCGAGCCGGCGAGATCGAGTCCCTACAGTGCTTCGAGCCGGCATTTTTTGAATGTCTTGTACATTGCCGTCCCGGCAATAGCGGAATTCGAGCACTGCCCGGCGGCGCGGGCGCGCACGGCCGAACCGGGCTTCGCGCATCGGTTGCAGGCCTTGAGGGCGCAGCCGCTCGTCGATTATCGCGGCGTCGCGGAGGCGAAGCTCGAAGTTCTTGCGCTGCTTTATCAGGATTTTTGCGACCGGCACCTGGCGGCGCGCAGCGCGCGCGGCTGCGCCTTCCTCGACTTCTGCGCCCGGCGTGGAATGCCCTTGCAGCTGCATGCGCGGTTCGATGCGCTGGACCGCCATTTTTGCGCGGTCAACGGCACCGCGTCCGGCTGGATGAACTGGCCTCGAGAGTACCGCGACGTGAACGGCGGCGCGGCGGCACGCTTTGCGCTCGAGCATTGCGCAGAGGTGGAATTCCATGCGTACTTGCAATGGTTGGCCCATGAGCAACTGGTGCGGGCGCAAGCCTTGACGCGCGAGCTCGGCATGCCGATCGGGCTGTACGGAGATTATGCGGTGGGCGCCAATCCGTCCGGCTCTGAGACTTGGGCGGGCCCATCCGGATATTGTCTCGGCGCTGAAATCGGCGCGCCTCCCGATCCGTTGGCGCTGAAGGGCCAGGGCTGGGGGATTGCGCCGCCGGATCCGGCTGCCATGCAGGCGCAGCGCTTGCAGGGATTTGTGCAGCTCATCCGCGACAACATGCGCTGCTACGGCGCGCTGCGCTTGGATCATGTGATGTCGCTGTTCCGGTTGTGGTGGGTCCCGGCCGGATGCGCGGCCACGGCGGGCGCATATGTTCACTATCCGCTGCAGCAGCTGCTCACCGCGTTGAGTTTGGAAAGCCGGCGGGCAGCCTGCGTGGTCATCGGCGAGGATTTGGGCGTGGTGCCGGACGAAATGCGCCAGGCGATGCCGGAGTTCGGCCTTTACCGCTACAAGGTGCTGCTCTTCGCGAAGATTTCCGGAAGATTTCGCCGGCCGGAGGAATTCGAAAGGCGGGCGCTGGCAGCTGCAACCACGCACGATCTGCCGACTCTGCGCAGCTATTGGGAGGCGCGCGACATCGAACTTCGCCGGCGATTGAATCTGTATCCCAGTGCCGAAATCGAAGCCGCTGTCGTGCGCGAGCGCGACGATGATCGCGAACTGCTGCTGTCCGCTCTGCGAGACCAGGGACTCGATCCCGCGCATCCGAGCGCGCGGCTCGATCCCTATACCCCGGAACTCGGCCATGCGCTGCACGTGTACTTGGCGCGCTCGTCGGCCGCCCTCGTGGCACTGCAAATCGAGGACCTGTTGGGAATGATCGATCCGGTAAACGTGCCGGGTACCGATGCCGAGTATCCGAATTGGCGGCGCAAGCTGACGGAGTCCATCGAGGACATCGCCGCGCGCCGCGATATCGCCGAGAGCCTTGCGCAGATCAACCGTGCGCGGCTCCAGGAGCCTGTCTGAATGCCAGACACGCTCCCAGTACCGTCAGTGTGGAGGCGTCGACGCGGCCTGGGCGCGCGCAGCCCAGACCCAGACGAATCCGCCGACGAGCACTGCCACGGGCAGAATCTTGACGGCTTCCTGCAATGAGAAGGCGTCCGATAGCGCGCCCACGATCAACGGCGACAGCGCGTCTCCGAGCAGATGTATGGCGAACACGCTCAATGCGATGGCGGTGGCTCGCTCGCCGGCGATGACGAGATTGACGATCGCGGCGTTGATGGGACCGGTGGACAGGAACAAGCAAAGTTGCGCGGTCACCATGTAGGTCGTGTAGAGGGTCGTCGATGTCGTCGTCAGCGCCAGCCACACGAAGGGCGCCGCGATCAGCGTGGTAACCGCCGAGAGCCACAAATACGCCTGCCGTGAATTCTTGGCAAAGTAATCGCCGATCCAGCCGCCGACAAACGTGCCGACGAATCCGGTAACGACCACGATGGTGCCGAAATTGACCGTGGCATCGCCGCGGGAGATGCCGCGTGCCCGTTCGAGAAAGGCCGGCATCCAGTACGCCAGGCCCCCAAGAGCGAATGTGTAGGCGGCGTATCCCAAAACCGTGAGCGCATAGGGCTTGTTGCGCAGCAGCTGCCCGTAGGTGATCCACGCCTCTTTGCTGATGCTGGATCGCCGCGGTGCGACCTCGGGTTTGCCCAGGCCGGCGGCCTGGTCTTGGATGCCGCGCGGCGGATCGCGCAGCAGCAAGCAGAGCGCTGCAAGCACCAATCCCGGGACGCCGGCCACGAAGAATGCCATGCGCCAGCCGTAATGTTTGTCCACCAGTCCGCCGACGACATAGCCCAACGCCGATCCGACGGGAATGGCGCAAAAGAATATCGCCATGACCCGCCCGCGCTGGCGCACCGGAAAATAATCCGACAACAGGCTCGGCGCGATCGTGACATAGGCCGCCTCGCCGACGCCGACGGCGGCACGAGCCGCAAAAAGCGTGAAGAAGTTGACGGCAAATCCGGACAACGCTGTCGCGAAACTCCAGCACGCCACCCCCAGGGCGATGAGCCGCGGCCGCGATCGGCGATCTCCCAGCGCGCCGAACACCGGTGCAAGCAGGGTGTAGACCACCAGAAAGCCCGACATCAACGATCCTAGATTGGCGTCCGAGAGGCCCAGGTCGGAATGCTTCAGGCTTTCAAGCACCCCGGAGACGACGTAGCGGTCGAGGTAGCTGAATAAATTGATGAAGGCGAGGATGGCCAAGCCGGCATTTGCCGAAACCAGCCAGGAGTTTTGTTTTTGTTCGACCACGCCGAAGTATAGTAGCGATCCGGACAATTGCACGCGCGCGCGGCCTGGCCGCTATTCAGCGCGTAACATATTGATTTACATACATTTTAGGAGATTAATTTGGCCAAGCCGAACTACCGTCACGCGAAAAAGCAAAAGGAAGCGGCCAGAAAGGCTCGGCAAGATGCCAAGCAATCACGCCGTTCGAGCGCGCCCGATGTGCCGGCCGAGCCCGGACCTGCCAACCCGGCGACTGAGCGTGGCGTACCACCCGCCCGGGACGGATGAGGATCAGTCGATTTTGCCGAACGTCAACTTGAAGCCGTTCGCCGTGCCGCTGATTCTGGCGCTGCTCGCCGCGGCGGGCTGCAGCGGCAGCACGGTCGTCACGATGACCGCCACCGCATCGTCGGACCCATTGATCGCTTACCGCGTGGGACTGGCGTCGGTTCAATTGAGGACCGCCGGCGGCAAGACCGCTTTCAGCGTGCTTCCGGCGCAAACTACCGTCGATTTTACCAAGACGATCGATCTTAGCGAGGTGCTCGGCGTGGCGGCCGTACCGAAGGGTACGTATGCCGGTGCGCTGATCATGCTTGACTACAGCGCGGCGCAAATCATCTATGACGATGGCAGCGCGGGGGGCGTGGCGCTGGCGCCGGTGGGCGCCGACGGCCTGGCGCTCGGCCTGGTGTCGGTGAGCGTGGCGCTCGATCCCAGCGACCCCATTCACAGCGCCGCCAAGCAGGTCGAGCGTTTGTCGCTGAACTTCAATCTGGCGGCGTCAAATCTGATCAACCTGAGCAGGAACACGATAACGGTTACGCCGCTGATCGCGGCGAGCACGCAGCCCATCGATGCCAAGCAAGTGCGCATTCGCGGTCCGCTGGCCGGCACCGCCGGCTCCATTTTGACGTCCGGTGTGATGCCCTTCGACGGCACCACGGCAGGGCTGGGTCGGCTCTCGATTGAATCGAGCAACACGACCACCTACGAGATCAACGGGTTTGTCTCAACCGGCGCCGCGGGCCAGGCGCGACTTGCGGCCCTGCCGGCCAACACCTTGATGACGACCTTCGGCACGCTCACCGGCACCGCCGCCTCCGGCGCGACATTCGCGGCGTCGCAGGTTTTGGCCGACGGCACGGTACAAGGCTTCGGACTTGGGCAGGTGTCGGGAACGGTATCGGCGCGCAGCGGCGCCACGTTGGGAATCGAGAATGCGACCCTGATGCAGAATGGCGGCGCGGCTGCCTTGGTTCCCGGCACGACCATCGTGATTGTCGGCGCCAACACCCCGGTCACTTTTTTCGGTCAGGGCGCCGCAGCCGCCATCAGCCCACAGCTGATCTCGGTCGGATCGGTCATTGAAGCCTTTGGCACCGAGAGCAAAACCAGTACCGGGCAAATCCTTCTCGATGCCGGCGCGGGCCGGGTGCGCCTCGATCCGGCCTCGGCTTCCGGTTACGTGACCGCGCAGGGCACTCAAGCATTGACACTCAATCTGAGCACGCTTGGAGGCCGCGCGACCAGCGCCTTCGACTTCGCCGGCAGCGGTGCGGATCCGAGGCGGTATGGGGTGAATACCGGCAACCTGAACCTGACCAATTCGATCGCCGGGGCGCCGGTCATCGTCACCGGCTTCCCAAATGCATTTGCAGCTCCGGCGCCGAATTTCACCGCCACGACGCTCCTCGATCCGAGCACCATTCAGGCGCAACTGGTGCTCGACTGGAGCGCGGGTACAGCGGCGCCTTTCAGTTCTTTCGACAGCTCGGCGATCGTCATCGACATGGCGAAAGGCGGCCTCGGTTTGCGCCACCGGATTCAAATCGGATCGCAAATCGTCGACCTGGCGGGATTGTCATCCAATCCAGCGATTACGCCGGCCACCGGTTCGAGCACGGCGAGTCAGCTATATTCCATCGGACACGCATCGTCCGCGAGCGTCGAGAACTTCGACACCTACGGCGCGTTCATCACGCGGTTGCGATCGGAATTGAACGGCACCACGCTGGCGAAGCGGATGACGGCGGTGGGGCAGTACACGGCGTCGACATCGGCCTTTTCTGCGACGAGCATGACGCTCTTTCTGAATGATTGACGCGATGCGTCGCGCTCGCGTTCCGCGATATACTCGCCTCCTGATGCGCCCGCGCGAACCCGGTTGAACAGTATGCAAATCGCAATGATCGGTCTTGGCCGCATGGGCGCGAACATGGCGCAACGGCTGATGCGCGGCGGCCATCGGGTCGTGGGCTTCGATCCTTCGGAAGCGGCCCGCGCACTGCTGGAAAAGAGCGGCGCGCAAACCGCTGCCTCGCTTGAGCAGATGGTCGCGAAGCTCGGGGCGCCGCGCGCGGTTTGGCTGATGGTGCCGGCCGGCGCGATTACCGACAGCACCATCACGAATCTGCTGCCGCTGCTGGCCGCCGGCGACACCATCATCGACGGCGGCAATTCGAATTATCGCGATACCCAGCGCCGCGCGGCGGCGGCGGCATCGCGCCAGATTCAATATGTCGATTCCGGCACGAGCGGGGGCATTTGGGGTTTGACGGAGGGCTACAGCCTGATGCTCGGCGGCGATGCGGCGGCGGTCGAACGGCTGCGTCCGATTTTCGAGACGCTGGCGCCGGGGAAAGATCGGGGCTGGGGCCGGGTCGGGCCGGTGGGCTCGGGTCACTACACCAAAATGGTCCACAACGGCATTGAATACGGATTGATGCAGGCATACGCCGAGGGCTTCTCGATCCTGCAGCACAAGACGGAGTTCAAGCTCGACTTGCATCAGATCGCTGAAATTTGGCGCCACGGCAGCGTGGTGCGATCCTGGTTGCTGGACCTGACCGCCAACGCATTGGAAAAGAACCCCACGCTGGCCGGTATTGCCCCCTACGTGGCCGATTCCGGCGAGGGCCGTTGGACGGTTGCGGATGCCATCGAATTGGGCGTGTCGGCTCCCGTCATCACATTGTCGTTGCTCGAACGCCTGCGCTCGCGCGACAGCGACTCATTCACCGACAAGCTGCTTGCATCGATGCGCAACCAATTCGGCGGTCACGAAATCAAAAAAGAGTGAGAATCCTCGTGGTCGGCGCCGGCGCCATCGGCGGCGAGGTCGGCGCCCGCCTGATTGCTGCGGGCCGCGATGTCACGTTTCTGGTCAGGGAGCGGCGGGCCGCGCAGCTGCGCCGCGACGGCTTGGTGGTGAGGAGCCCGCTCGGCGATCTGAATCTGCCGACACCGGCCCTGGTGAGTGCCAAGGATCGCACCGGCGGCTACGGCCTGATCATCGTCAGCAGCAAATCCTACGACTTGGAGAGTTCAATCGAGGACTTCGCCGATAATCTCGGCCCGAGCTCGCGCGTGCTGCCGCTGCTGAACGGCATGCGCCACCTCGATGTGCTTGACGCGCGATTCGGCGCGCGGCGCGTGCTGGGCGGCCTGGCGCGCATTTCCTCGACCCTGGATGCGCAGGGCTGCATCCACCAACTAGGCACGTTCAATGCCCTCGCATTCGGCTCCCGCGGCGGCGACGCGACGCCGACCGACGATGTCGCCGCAGCGCTGCGCGTCCCCGGATTCGATGCGCTGTTGAGCGCGCACATACTGCACGAGATGTGGGAGAAGTGGGTGTTCATCGCCGCGGCGGCTGCGACGACCTGCCTCCTGCGCGCGACGGTGGGAGATGTGGTGGCGGCCGGCGCGCAAGACATTCCAACAGGGCTGCTGCAAGAGTGCGCCGCCATCGCCGCCGAGAACGGTTTCGCGCCGCGAGAGGCCGCCAGCCGCGCCGGCTCGAGTGTACTGACGGCGCCGGATTCCGCCTTTACGGCATCGATGCTGCGCGATATCGAGCGGCGCGACCGCATCGAGGCGGATCACATCGTGGGCGACCTCCTCAGGCGCGCCCCGGCATCCTTGCGAGCGCCGCTGCTCGCCACCGCCTACGCGCACTTGCGGGCCTACGAAGCGCGGCGCAAGCGCGAGTCCGGCCAGCCCTAGATCGACGGCACTGCGGGCTTGTGGCGGCTGACCGCCGCGCCGTCCTGGGCGTGCAGCCGGGCGAATACCAAGGTGGACACGATGGTCAGGATCGCGAGGCCCAACAAGGCCAGATGAATTCCATGCAGCAGCTGCGGCGCGGTCGCGCGCAGGCGATCGGGAATGAACAGAGCCGCGGCGAGCGAGGCCGTGGCGATGCCGAAACTCACCGCCAATTGCTGGACGGTGCTGGCGATGGTGCTCGCGCCGCTCGCTTCGTGTTCGCCCACATCCGCATAGGCCAAGGTATTCATGCTGGTGTACTGCAGCGACGTGAGGAAGCCGTAGATGAAGGCCATGATGACAATGAGCCACACGGGCGTGCCGAGATTGATCGTAGCGAACAGCATGATCATTAGGCCGAGCAGAACCGTATTGGCGATGAGCACCGTGCGATAGCCGTATCGCTTCAAAATCAGCGGCATGGTCAATTTCAAGCTCATCGCGGCAAAGGCCTGCGGCATGATCAGCAGCCCTGATTGCAGCGGCGAGAATCCGAGTCCGACCTGATACAGCAGCGGCAGCAGAAACGGGATTCCGCCTATTCCCAAACGCGTGAACAAATTGCCGCTCACGGCAACTCGAAAGGTGCGGATGGCGAGCAGCTGCAGGCGCAGCAGCGGGTGAACGGAGCGCTTGGTGTGCAGGCCGTAAGCGGCCAGCAGCGCCGCTGAGATCCCCAGCAGTCCCAGCATCTCCCGGCCGCCCAGGCTCGTTTCGCCGAACACTTCGAGCACGTAGGAAAGCAGTGCAATGCCCGCACCGAACAGGACCAGCCCGACGAAATCCACAGGGTCATGGCGCTTCTCGCGGTAGTTCGGCAAATGCCGGTGGACCATGTACAGCCCCAACAGGCCGATCGGTATGTTGACGAAAAAAATCACGCTCCAGTGAAAGTAGCCGATGATGGCGCCGCCCATCACCGGCCCGAGCATGGGGCCCACCAGCCCCGGAATCGCGACGAAACTCATCGCGTTGATGAGTTCCGATTTTGCAAAGGTGCGCACCATGGTGATGCGACCCACCGGCAGCATCATGGCGCCGCCGCCGCCCTGCAGAATGCGGCAGGCCACCAGCCAGTGTATGTCGTTGGACAGGCCGCAGAGAAATGAGCCGAGGGTGAAGATGCCGATTGCCGAGGCGAACACCTTGCGTGTGCCGAAGCGGTTGGCCATCCAGCCGCTGATCGGAATGAAGACCGCCAGACTCAAGGTGTAGCTGGCCAAAACCGCCTTCATGCTCAAGGGCGGTACGTTGAGCGCCGCCGCGATGGCCGGCACGGCGGTATTGAGAATCGTCGTGTCCAACGACTCCATGAAAAATCCCACGGCCACGAGCCACGGCAGCAGGCGCTTGGCGGTAGCCGTCAGCGCGATGCGATCGGAATCGGCCAAGTCGCTGCGCCGCTCACGCGCCCGCGAGCGCCGCATCGACAATGCTCTGTGCCTCGCGCAGGAGACGGCGCAGATGCGCCTCGTCATGAAAGCTTTCGGCGTAGATCTTGTAAATATTCTCCGTTCCGGAGGGGCGTGCCGCGAACCAGCCGCCGCGCGAGGTTACCTTCACCCCGCCGATGGGCGCATTGTTGCCCGGCGCCTCCGTCAATATCCGGTCGACCGGTTCGCCGGCAAGTTCGGTGATGCGGATTTGCCGCCGATCAAGCTTGCCAAGCCTGGCCTTTTGCGCAGGCGCGGCGGGGGCATCGATGCGCTCGGCAAAGGTGGCGCCGAATTCCTGCGTCAGCGCCTGGTAGTGCGCGCCGGGATCTCGTCCGGTATGGGCGGTGATTTCCGCCGACAACAGCGCCGGGACGATACCGTCCTTGTCGGTGGTCCAGACGCGGCCGTCGATCCGGCTGAATGACGCACCGGCGCTTTCCTCGCCGCCGAAGCCCAATTTTCCCGCCATGAGGCCGGACACGAACCACTTGAAGCCCACCGGCACCTCGTAGACATCGCGCTCGAGCCGGCGGCCGACACGGTCGATCATCGCGCTGCTGACCACCGTCTTGCCCACGGCGGCATCCGCGCGCCAGCCGCTGCGATGCGTGAACAAATAGTCGATGGCAGCGGACAGATAGTGATTGGGCGGCATCAGTCCGCTGCTCGCCGTGACGATCCCATGCCGATCGTGGTCGGTATCGCAGGCAAAGGCGATGTCGTAGCGATCTTTGAGCTGGATGAGCCGCTGCATCGCATGGGACGAGGAGGGATCCATGCGAATCTTGCCGTCCCAATCGAGCGTCATGAATCGAAACGTGGGATCGACTGCAGCGTTCACCACCGTGAGGTCGAGAGCATACCGCTCCGCGATCCGCGGCCAATAATGCACGCCGGCGCCGCCGAGCGGGTCGACGCCCATGCGTATTTTGGAATCCCGAATGACATTCATGTCCAAGATGCTGCCGAGATCGTCAACATAGTTCTTGACGTAGTCGTGCGAATGCGTCGTGGCCGCCCGCCGCGCCGTGCCATAGGGCGTTCTCTTGACGCCGGCCGCGCCCGTCCGCAGCAATTCGTTGGCGCGGTTCTCGATCCACGCGGTGATGTCCGAGTCCGCGGGACCGCCGTTCGCCGGGTTGTACTTGAAGCCGCCGTTGTCGGGCGGATTGTGCGACGGCGTGATGATGATGCCGTCGGCGAGGCCGGCGCTGCGGCCGCGGTTGTAAGTCAGAATCGCATGCGAGACGGCGGGCGTCGGCGTGTACTCGTCATCCGCCGAGATCATGACGTCGACGCCGTGGGCGGCGAGCACCTCCAGCGCGCTGACGAAGGCCGGCGCCGACAGCGCGTGGGTGTCGAAGCCCATGAACAGAGGTCCGTCGATGCCCTGCCGCTTGCGCAATTCGCAGATGGCCTGGCTGATGGCGAGTACATGCGTTTCGTTGAATCCCAGGTCGAATGAGCAGCCGCGATGCCCGGACGTGCCGAAGGCAACGCATTGCGAGGGAATCGACGGATCCGGCCGCTCGCTGTAGTACGCCGTGATCAGCCGCGGAACATCGACCAGCGAGTCGGCGGGAGCCGGCTGGCCGGCGAGGGGATGGAGCCGCGAACTCAAGTGGTTGCCAGGGCAGCGCTCTTGTCCTTGATGCGCTGCATGAGTTCAGTCCACGATTTGACGAACGATGCCGCGCCTTCCACCTGCAACTGAGCCGCGAGGGCGTCGACGGCGATGCCCGCGCGCGCAAAACGCGCCAGCATGGCTTCCGCATCGCCGCCGTCTTTTGCCATGACGCCCTTGAGATTGCCGCTCGCGGCGAACGCCAACAGCGTCTTCTCCGGCATGGTATCGATGGAGTCAGGGGCGGCCAGCGCCTCGACATACAGGCCGGGCGGGGCCTTGGGGTCCTTGGTGCCGGTGCTGGCCCACAGCATGCGCTGCTTGCGCGCACCCCGGGCCTCCAGATCCTGCCAACGCTTGGCGGCGAGCAATTCGCAGTGCGCACGATAGGTGCGCTGCATGATGGCGATGCCCAAGCGATTGCTCAATTCCGGCGGCACCTTGTCCGCGACGGCGCGATCCCAGCGGCTCACGAATACGGACGCCACCGAGTTGATTTTCGGATCAAGGCCCGCGGCAATGCGGCGCTCGAGGGCGCGCAGGTAGGCGCCGGCGACTTGCAGGTACTGTTCACGCGAAAACAGCAGGGTCACATTGATGGGAACGCCGGCGAATATTGCCGCCTCGATGGCGGGCACGCCGGCAGGCGTTCCGGGGATTTTTACATAGAGGTTGGGTCGGTTTGCTTGGCGGTGAATTCGCAGTGCCGCATCAATCGTGCCCTGCGTGTCGTTGGCGAGCAGCGGCGACACTTCCATCGATACCCAGCCGTCGATGCCCTGCGTGCGCTCGAATTCGGGCCTGAAAAGATCGGCCGCCCGGCGCAGGTCCTCGAGCGCCAATTCGATGAACAGATTTTCTCCCGACAAGCCGGCCGCTGCCTTCTGGCGAATGCCCTGGTCGTAGGCCGCAGTCTTGCCGATGGCTTCATCGAAGATCGTGGGATTCGAGGTAAGACCGGTGACGGAGAACTGCTCGATGTAGCGGCGCAGCGTGCCGTCATCGAGGATCTCCCGCGTGATATTGTCGAGCCACAAGCTTTGGCCCAGGTCGTGCAGGGTTTTCGTCATACTCATTGGCGCACCTTGAAATCGGTTAAGTTGTGATTGAGAAGATCGCCGATGCGTTCGATCGTAAGATCGGGCGCCGGAACCACCGAATCGGACTCCGCTGCCAGCGCGTAGTGCCCTTGACGCACGAATACCGTCGTCAGCCGTGCACCGAGCACCGCCTTCATCGCCGCCAGAAGATTGGCCTTGTCGTCGACCATAACATAGTGCTGCGCGGGGAAGCGCCGCTGTACATGGTCGAGCACTTTTTCCTTGTGCACATAGATCATGACGCGGCCCTCGACGGCATCCCAAATGCCGGAGCGCCGGATTTTGCGCGGTTGGAATACGACATCCCCATCCGACAGCACGACCGGAGAGCCCAGGTTGCGCAGCTGCGCGATCGCCTCGAGGGCGCTCGGGAACAGCCGGCTCGCGAAGGGATAGTCGAGCAGGAAATGCGCCATGTCGAGCAATTGCGGGTCGTCGTCGAGCCCGGTCCGGAAGTCCTGCAGGCTCCCCAAATAATCGGCGAGACCTAAGGTTGCGCGCCGCCGCGCAAAAATATCCCAATAACGGACGCGCTCGGCGGCGCCGAAACAACTCTCCAGCCGGTCGGTAAGATCCGCCGTGAAGCGATCGTTGTCCAACAAGGTGTTGTCGACGTCCAGCAAAAATACCGCGGCTTCCCGGTTCAGCACGGCGCCGATTTCTCGATTTGCGGATCGTGCCAAGTCTCCGCGCCGGCGACGATCGCGGCGGCCGCAGCGGGACCCCATGTGCCCGGTTCGTATTCGATCACGGGCAAGCCGCATTTCAACACGGGGTCAACCACCCGCCAGGCTGCCTCGACGCAGTCGTCCTGGGTGAACAATGAGGTGTCGCCGCGCACCGCATCGGCAAGCAGCCGTTCATACGGCGACTTCTCGGCCGCGCTGTTGTGGCGGGCAATCAATTCGACCGGCTCGCCGTGCATGTCCTCGCCGCCGCGCTTCACCAATGCGCCCGCGCCGATGACCACTTCGGGGCTCAGGCGCAGGCGGAAATAATTCGCCGGCAGCAGCTCGCCCGGATCGAAAATCGACAGCGGCGGCCGCTGCAGCGTGACGCTGACCTCGGTCGCCGTGATCGGCAGGTTCTTGCCGGCACGAATGTAAAACGGCACGCCCGACCAGCGCCACGTATCGATGCGCAAATGCAGCGCGGCAAATGTTTCGATCTGCGAATCCGGGGCCACTCCCTGTTCTGCCCGATAGCCGCGGAATTGACCGCGTACGACCTCCCTCGGATCGAGGGGCCGCATCGCCCGGAAGATGCGCAGCTTCTCGGCCTGCATGGTCCGGGGATCGCGGCCGGCGGGCGCATCCATGGCCAGCAAGGTCACGACCTGCAGCAGGTGGTTCTGCACCACGTCGCGGATCGCGTCCACGATGACCCGGGCGTTGGCGGCGCAGCCGCTGTTCTGCAGCCCCTGAACCACACTGGCAAACATGCTTGGCGGGATGGCCAGATAGTGAATCGGGCTGGTCGCTTGACCTAAGGCCGACTTCAATTTGGTCAAAGTATCGGGAGCCGTGTAATCCCCATCGACATAGCGCAGCAGGCCCGCCAGCTTTGCGAAACTCTCCTCGTCGAAATCGCCGTCGTGCCGGACGCTGTCGCGGGCCCGCGCCTTGAGCTTGTCCAAATTCCACCCGGCTCGCGCCATGCCGATAACCGGGATGTGAAAGCCGCCCCGGCGCACCATGGCATAGAGCGCCGGAAAGATCTTCTTGTACGCCAGATCACCCGTGGCGCCGAAGAACACGAAGGCATCGGATGCGATGTCGTTCATTTACCCTGCGCTTCCAGCCGGCGGCGCGGCGCCCATGACTTGGTAATAATCCTTGAATTGCACCGATCACCTAAGCATTGGCACCAGCGATGAATATTACGCGGAGAACCCCGAAAGTCTCAACCGCGCGTCCGATCGATCCTACGCTACAATTGATACGCCACGGTGAGCAACAGGCCTTCGCAAAGATCGCGCAGCAAAGTCGGTGCGCGGCAATCAAACGGCGAGGTCTCAAGGATCAGTGCCTCAATCCAGTCCGCGAGCCATGCGATCTCGTCGGTGCCATAGAAAACCACCGCGCACTCGTAGTTGAGCAGCAAGCTGCGCGAGTCGAGGTTCACCGAACCGGAAATGCCCAAGGCATCGTCGAACACTACGGCCTTGGCGTGGCTCATGTAGGGCAGCAGATGCACCTTGACACCCGCCTGGCTCAAGGATCGCAGCGCGCGGTTGCGCGCAAAGTCCGCCAATCGATGATTGGAGGCGGCGGGAATGCACAAATCGATCCGAACGCCGCGCCGGGCCGCCAGGCGCATGGCCGTCTCGAGGCTGGCATCGGGCACGAAATAGGGCGTCGTGATGAGCATGCGGTTGCGGACATGAAAGCAGGCATCGATCAACAGGGCATGCACCGTGTCTTCGCTTTGATCCGGCCCGCTCGGCAGATATTGCGCCTCGCCCGAGCTTGCCGCGTCCGAGGCCGGGGGAGGGGCGATCCGGGCCGATGCGGGTTTGCCGCCGGCGGCGACCCAGTCCGATTCGAATTGCGCGGCGGCGGCGGCAGCCACGCCACCGTGCACCTCGAAGGTCAGGTCTTGCCACGGCGGTGCGCCCTTTATCCCCCAGAAATATTCGGCGGCGAGATTGCGTCCCCCCGCCCACAATCGGACGTCGTCCGCGATCGCCATTTTCCGATGATTGCGCAGGTTGCGCGGACCCTGGGTTTTGCGCGCAAACAAAGGACTGAAAATTGCAGTGTGCACGCCGCCCCGGTGCAGGGCGTTGAAGCAAGCCTTGGGCAACGGCAACGCTCCGACTCCGTCCAGCAGCAGCCTGACCTCCACGCCGCTGCGGGCGCGCTCGATCATGCGCCGCATGGCTTCGCGGCCAAAGACATCATCGGCGAGAATATAGGTGCAGATGTCCAGCCTCGATAGCGCAGAGGACATGGTGGCGAACAACGCGGCCGCCGACACCTTGCCGTCCTGATGCATGTCGATCCGTCCCGGCGAAGATGCGGGCAATCCGAAGCTTTCAATGAGGCCTTGCGCCCAGTGCCGCGCATGGGATCTTTCCTGCAAGGGCCCCAAGGTCCTGCGAGGAAACTTGCGCCGTCCAAACAGCAGGTACATCGGCAAGACCAGGTAGGGGAGAGCGATCATTCCCAACACCCAGGCAATCGCGATCGACGGCGGTCGGCGCTCGCGCTGCGCGCGGGTGGTCAAAATGTAGGCAAGTATGCTCGCGACGACGACAAGCGAATGCAGGCTGACTTGCGGAAGCCAGGAGTGCATCAGTCTGACTGCCCCAGGCGCCGCAGCACGGCCGGCAACAGGTCGGGCAAGTCCTCTGCGATGAGTCCGGCGCCAAAGTCAGAGGCCGCCGCACCATGCAGCCAGACGGCCGCGGCGGCTGCGGGAAATGCCGGCATCTTTTGGGCCAACAGCCCTAAGATGAATCCGCCAAGCACGTCTCCCGATCCGGCGGTAGCCAGCGTTGCAGGTGCATTGCTGTTGATGACAGCGCGGCCGTCGGGCGCCGCGACGACCGTGTCGGCGCCCTTCAATACGATGATCGCTCCGCTGCGGCGGGCGGCGCGGCGCGCACGGGTCAATTTGTCGCCCGCATCGGCGAAGATGCGTTGATATTCGCCTTCATGCGGCGTGATGACGCAGACCCCGCGAATTGCATGGAACAACTCGTCCGCGCGCCCGGCGAACACGCCGATCGCATCCGCATCGATCACGACCGGCTTGCCGGTTTGCAGCATGGCGAGTGCGCGAGCGCGGGTCGCATCGCCCAGCCCGGCGCCGGGTCCGATGGAAAACGCGGTGTAGCGCGGATCGGCAAGCAGGTCGGCGAAGTCCTCATTCCGCGTGAGCGGGCGCGCCATGATGCTCGTGAGAGCCGCGGCATAGATCGGCAACGCGTGTTCCGGCACGGCAATCGTCGTCAAGCCGGCCCCGCTGCGGGCGGCCGCGCGCGCCGCCATGCGCGCCGCGCCGGTCAGCGGATATCCGCCGTATAACAGCGCGTGACCGCGGATGTACTTGTTGGTGTTCGCGTTCCACAGCGGCAACTGCGTGCGCCACAGCGCCGGCCCGTTCTCCCAGGTATCGAGCGCCAAGGAATCGATCACGCCCCGCGCCATGCCGATATCCGCCACGACGACCTCGCCGCAGACATCGCGCCCGGGCAGCAGCAAATGTCCGGGCTTTTTGTGCATGAATGTCACGGTGCAGTGGGCAGGTGCCGCGCCCAGGTTCTCGCCGCTATCCCCTGCGATACCGCTCGGAATATCGACTGCGACGATCGGCACCGCACGCCGCGCCGCCGCGGCCAGGATCTGGACGACCTTGGAGTCCAAGGGGCGATTCAAGCCCGCTCCAAATAGGGCATCGACGATGAGTCCGGACTCGAGGACGGCGGGACCCAGCTTGTCGATCGAGCCGCTCCAGCGGCGCGCATGAAACAGCGCATCTTCGCGCAGCGTCTCGACATCGCCGAGCAGCGCGAGGCGGACCGGCCAACCCGATTGTGCCAACGCGGCTGCCGCGACGAAACCATCGCCGCCGTTATTGCCAGGGCCGCACAAGACGCTGACGGGCCGCGGTGTGAAGCGCCGCTCGATTTCCCGCGCGACCGCTTCGCCGGCGCGCTGCATCAGCACGACGCCGGGCGTGCCGGCCGATATCGTGATCCGGTCCGCCTCGGCCATCTGGGCGACGCTCAGGACGGCGCGGCTACCCATTTTATGGCGGTCATGATCTTCAGGGAGCATTGCTATCCTGTATATGCAAACAGGCAAAGGTGGGTGGTCCGCACCGCGGCGAATCCAATGGTAGCGAGCGGATGGCAAGCGGGGTAGTCTCTGTCCTCAAAAATAAATAACGGCGCACGCCCCGCAAGCCGAATCAGGAAATGACATGCACAATCCTTTGTTCTGGATAGAGTGGCTTGACCGTCTCGATCGCGTGCTCGGCAGCGCTCGTCAAGATGTCGCCACGCTGAAACGTGCCATCGGTCCACGCAGCCTCGAGGCGATCGGGCGCTCGAAGCGACAGCTCGCCGCGCTCATCAACGATTTGCGATTGTTGGACCGGGACGTTTTGGCCGGAAGCGCAAAATCGGGCGCCGCGGATGCGCTGCAATCGGCGCTGGAAGCGACCGTGACCCAGTTGGGGCATCTCGCGGAAATCCCGGCCGCGAGCCCGCCGGGGCTGCTCGATCGGCTGCTTGCCGCCAGCGACGCGGCGTTGCGCGACAGCTGCTATGAGGCGGCCATGCTGCTCGCGCCGCATCGGCGCCGCGCGTAGCGTCCGATTCACAGGATCAGCAGAATTCCTCCGATCGCGCTCAACAGCAACACCATCTGCTCGAACAGGTTCTGCTTGACATGTTGCAGGAGCCAGCGGCCCGCCAGTGTCCCGAGCAGCACCGCCGGCGCGAGCGTGAGATTGAAGCTGAAACTTTGGGCGGTGATCAGCCCGAGATCCACCATGAACGGCACCTTGAAAAGATTCAGCAGCATGAAGAACACCGCGGCCGTCCCGACGTATTCCATTTTGGGCAGCCGCATCGCAATCAAATAAATAGCCATGAGCGGGCCGGCAGCGTTGGCGACCAGCGTGATAAAGCCGGCGGTCATGCCGATGGCCGCAGCGGCCGACCAGTGCAACGCTGCCGCCTTATCCTCGCCGGGAGCGGCAGCGTACCTGCGCCAGAAGCTCAAGGCCGCCAGAGCGACGATGATCCATCCGATCAGGATTCGCACCGTATGATCGGAGAGGCGGCCGAGCGTGACGTAGCCCAGTACGACGCCGGCCGCCGTCCACGGAAATAATCGCCACAGGTGGAGCCACTGCGTATGCTTGCGGTACGAAAAAACGGCAACCAAGTCGCCGAATATCAGCAGCGGCAGCACCAAGCCGCTGGCCTGCTTGCTGCTGGGAAATACATGATTGAACAACGCGATCGAGAGGATGCTCAGCCCGGTAATGCCGGCCTTGGCAACGCCGACCATGAATGCGCCAAGCGCTGCGCAGAACCACTGGATTGGATCGATGGCGATGCTCCAACCTGACGCGGCGTGGCACTCGTGTCGGCGGCGCCGCGCAGGTCAGTTATTCACATAGAACTGGCGCAGGCGATGTAGGTTGATGACCACGTCATAGTGGCCTCCCGCCGGCAGCACCGGTCCGGTGGCGAAGTCGTAGCGGGAGTCCAGAGCGGCGATGCCGGGATGCAGGTCATGCATCGCACGCTTGAACATCTCCCGCGGCACCCACTCGGAATTCGATGACAGCGAGCCAAACTCATCATGGTAAATCGTCGCCGTGGATATATCCGCCGGTGCCGACGCAATGGCGAAGATGCGCGGCCGGGCGCCATCCAAATGCACCTGCCTGGCGCCGGCCATGATCAGCTGCCATTCATTGCCCTGCGGCACGGCGATGAGTGCATAGACATGGTGCTGTGCGGTGAAAAACGCGATCGAGATGGCGAGCATCGCCGTCAAGCGGCGGGCATTCGTGCTCCAGCGCTCGGTAAGCGCGTCGATCGACGCGATCACGAAGCACAGCAGCACGCCGGTCATCGCCAGAATGGTCCGATACGTGGCGTACCGTTCCGAGGCGAGCAAGCACACGGCGAATGCAAATACGGGAAGTCCGAGCAGGCCCGACAGCCAGACCACGCCGCGCTGCCTGCCGTGTCGGCGCCACTCCAGGCAGGCGCCGGCGATCAGAATGACGCCGACCAGCGCCGCGCAACCGAAGTACAACGCGCGATCGCGATGATTATTGTCGTTCAGCACGAATACGCTCAGGGCATTCGGCAGCGGCTCTTGCAGGAACCAGGCGATTTTGTCGCCCCAATGCGTCTCGAAGGCGATACGCGTGGATTTGACGAAGACATGCGCGCCGTACAGCAGCGACATCGTGCAGTACGCCAGCCCCAGCGTGCCCGCGACAAAGCCGAGATGAATGCCGAGCCAGCGCGCGGATCGCACCAAGCTGCGTTGCCGTTGCGCGATCAAGGCGGCGGCCAGCGGCACCAGATAGAAAAATGCGCTTGGCTGATAAATCAATGCGCTCAAAACCATCAGACCCGACGCCACCGTCCACTGTCCCACGACGCGCCGGACACCGGCGGCGAGGCCCAAGCTCAACGCGCCTTCCACGGTGAAAAATCCACCGACTGCCAGCAGCGCCGTCGCCGCGTACGGCCAACCCACCGCCCAGCCGGCAATGACCTGCGCTGACGGCACCAAGCTCAGCAATACGGCAAAACACAGGCTGCTGTTGAACGACCAGCCAACGGCGCGTAAGCCGCGAAAGCTCACCAGTGATATGGCGCCGAGCAACAGCGCCGCGACGAAACGCAGCCACTCAAGGTTTTGCACCGAGCTGGTCTGCCCATACGTCGCCTGCAAAAGCCAGCCGTAGACAGGGCGCGCGTGCGAGGCGCAGAACTGCAGGATCTTTCCGGCTTCCTCATGCGCTTCGCGCAGATTGGAATAATCATCGCGCAACCCGTAGTCGTGAAACGTCGCGGGCCAATAGGCGACGAGCGGCACCAGGAACAGCACGGCGCTGAGCAGCCATGCGCGAGCGCGCCGCGAAATCCGCGGCTCCGCGATCGCACCTGGTACGCCGATGGGGACCGCGATGCTGTTTTCACGGAGCATTGCTGCATCGCTGAGCGCGGTTTCGCTAAGTACTGTTTTCGGTACGCTGCTCATATTCGCTCATGCCACCCCAATGCTGCATCGCACTATATCGCGAGCATCATCATCCTTTGCCGTGCTGAATCAGTCGGGAAAGAAGGTGAAAATATCTCGGCTGGGAGCTGATTCTATCGACGCCGCGCCGGAAATCAGTGCCGGAATTCGAATAAATGCGTTAAATATCTGTTAACTAGACCCATCGCGCGGCCTACGCGGCCAGGCGCGCTTACGGCGGCAGGGCAATTTCGCCGCTCACCGGCGGTTTCTTGATGCAGGTCCCATCGGCCCGGCACAGGCCGGGATAGGCTTTGTGCGAAGGATCGCTACCCATGCTGCGTCTTGGCCTCCTCCCCGCCATATTGCTGGCCGCATCGACTGCGGCGGCCACGCCCAAGATATACACTTACCTGGATGCTCAAGGACAGCGCCACTACACCGATGTGCCGGACAACAGCCGCTATCGGCTCTTGGTTCTGTCGCCGAATGACAGGACCGCGAGCGGCGATCGCTACGACTCGCAGCTGCTCGCCAAGGCAACCCGGTACGATTCGATCATCGAGCACGCTGCGGTGTCCGCGGCGGTCGAATCCAATCTTTTGCGGGCCGTCATTGTCGTGGAATCAGGCTTCAATTCGCGCGCGGTCTCGAAGCGCGGGGCGGTCGGCCTCATGCAACTGATGCCCGCGACGGCGAGTCGATATGGGGTGTCGAACCCATTTGACGCCCGGCAAAACGTGCACGGCGGCGCGCGGTACTTGAAATTTCTCATCGATCGGTTTGGACACGACGTGCGCCTGGCGCTGGCGGCTTACAACGCGGGAGAAGACGCCGTTGAGCGCAACGGCGGGCAGATACCGCCGTTCAGCGAGACCATGGCATACGTGCCGCGAGTGCTTAAAATCTACAAGATGCTCACCGAGCAGCTGCGTGCGACCTGAACCGGGAGGCTGAAATGATTGCGTTCAATAAAATACCGTTGTCCTGCGGCTTGCTCATGGTTGCGCTGTGTTGGGAACCCGCGGCGGCGGAGGTGCTGAGCCTCGGCGCAAATGGCTTCGAGGTTCGCGAGACCGTGCATGTTGCGGCGGGAGCGGATAAGGCCTACGCCGCGCTGCTGCAGCCGGCTCGGTGGTGGGGTTCCGAGCACACACTCTCGGGAAACGCCGCGAACCTGGTGCTGGATGCGCGCGCCGGAGGGTGCTGGTGCGAGAGCCTGCCGGACGGCGGCTCGGTCGAACATCTGCACGTCGTGTATGTCGCGCCCGGCAAGACGCTGCGGCTGCGCGGCGCTCTCGGACCGTTCCAAGGTCTGGGAGTCGAGGGCAGCATGACGTGGAGCGTGAAGGCCGGCGCGAATGGCACCGACATCTCGGTCAGCTACATCCTCGGCGGCTACACCAAGGATGGATTCGAGGGCGCATCGAAAGCGGCCGATCGCGTGCTCGGCGAGCAGATCGACCGCCTGCGAAAACTTATCGAGGCTTAGCCGCCTGCACCGCAACGCCCGCTATCTCGAAACGCGCGCCGCGTACCAATTTGGCAACCCCGACAAATGCGCGGGCCGGGTAGTGGTCGCGAAAGTAGCTGCGATAAACCGCATTGAATTTATCGTATAGATCGAGATCCGTGCAGTAGACCGTCACCGAGACGAGATCGGCCATGGCCAGCCCGCCGCGTTCCAACGAGAGCTTGACGGAATCCAGAACCAAGCGAGCTTCGGCTGCGGCGTCCGCGGGGATTTTGCCGGTTGCCGGATCGACGCCCAGGTGACCACCCACATAGAAAGTGCCGTCCACCATCACGCCGTTGCTGAACGGAGCGGCCACTTTCGGATCCGCCCCGGGCGGTGCAATGAAATTCCTCGCCGAATCGGCGGCGTGGATCGCGCCGGTGAAAAGGCCGATGATGAGAATGCCGGGTAATTTGCGCATGGAGATCTCGTTTTAGGTCGGTGGATGGGCCAGCAAGTCGCGAATCTCTGCGAGGAGCACTTCGGACTTGGACGGCGGTGGCGGCGGCGCTACCGCTACCGCTGCGGGTTTCTTGAGCTTGTTGATGCCGTTGATGCACATGAATAGAACGATTGCGATGATGACAAAGTCAAAAATAGTCTGAATGAGGGAGCCGTACTTGATGAGCACGGCCTTGCCGGCGGGATCGCTGCCGAGGCTGATCGCCAGGTCCGAGAAATTCACGCCGCCGATGATCTTGCCGAGGGCCGGCATGATGACATCGCCGACGAGCGAGGACACGATCTTTCCGAATGCCGCGCCGATGATCACACCCACGGCCAGGTCGACCACGTTGCCCTTCATCGCGAATTCTTTGAATTCCGCTGCTATTCCCATTGGCCTTCCCCAACCGATCCACGCCGTCAGGATTTTAGAACCGAGCGGGCAATCGTACGCCGTCGTGTAGCGCTTGGAAATCAGAAATTGGACCCGGCCGCAGCCGTGGTTGCTTCATACTAGCGGCGCTCGCAGGCTTCTAAAATTGGAGGTTGAGGTCGAATGAATTCACCGGGTCTACGCCAGTTCATCGAGAATGTCTGGCAGAAGTCGATTGTGCAACGGCTGCAGGCCTACGTGCGAATTCCCAACAAATCTCCCGCCTTCGATCCGGATTGGGAGCGCCATGGTTACATGAATCAGGCCGTCGAACTGATGGCAGACTGGTGCCGTGCCCAACCCGTGCCCGGCATGCGCGTCGAGGTGCGCCGCTTGCCGGGACTGACCCCGCTGTTGCTGGTGGACATTCCCGGCGAGTTGTCCGAGTGCGTACTGCTTTATGGACATCTCGACAAACAGCCGGAATTCACCGGCTGGCTGCCGGGCTTGGGACCCTGGGAGCCCGTGATCCGCGACGGCAAACTGTTTGGACGGGGCGGCGCGGACGACGGATACGCCGTGTTCAGCTCTTTGACGGCGATCGCCGCGCTCAAGGCGCAGGCGGTGCCGCTGCCGCGCTGCGTGCTGATGATCGAGGCAACCGAGGAAAGCGGCAGCATTCATTTGCCGGCGCATCTCGATGCGCTGGGCGCAGGCATCGGCGAACCATCGCTGGTGGTGTGTCTCGATGCCGAATGCGGCAATTTTGAACAACTTTGGACCACCACGTCGCTGCGCGGCAATCTGGTCGGCAAGCTCCAGGTACGGGTCCTGACCGAAGGCGCGCATTCGGGCCTGGCATCCGGCATTGCGCCCACGCCGTTTCGGCTGCTGCAGCAGCTCCTGGCGCGGATTGAAGATCCGGTCAGCGGCGAAATGCTGCTGGATGAGCTGCAGGCCGACATTCCACCGGATCGGCGCGCCCAGATCGAGGCAGCGGCGCGCGTTTTGGGCGCGCAGGTCCTCGAGAAGATTCCTTTTGCGACCGGCGTCCAGCCCGTGTCGGCCGACGCAGTGGAGTTGTTGGTCAACAATACCTGGAGGCCGGCGCTTGCGGTGACGGGCGCCGACGGTCTGCCGCCTTTGAGCGCAGCGGGCAATGTGTTGCTGCCTGAGATTTCGCTGAAGATCTCGTTGCGATTGCCGCCCACGGTGGATCCTGCGCTCGCAGGCAGCGCGGTCCGGCGAGCCCTGCAGCGCAGTCCGCCCTACGGCGCGCAAATCAGTTTTGATCCCGAGTCCTCGTCCGGGGGGTGGAACGCGCCGGCTTTTGCACCCTGGTTGGAGAAGTCGATGCAGCGCGCGTCGCGGCATGTGTTCGGGCGCGACGCGGTGAGTTTGGGCGGCGGTGGTACGATTCCGTTCTTACGAATGCTGGGCGAGCGGTTTCCGCAAACGCAATTTTTTGTCACCGGCGTGCTGGGACCGCATTCCAACGCGCACGGGCCCAACGAGTTCCTGCATATCGGTTACGCGACGCGGCTGACCGAGTGCGTGAGCATGGTGCTCGCCGACTTCGGCGCGCACTGCCAAACCGTACACCCAAGCGACCATCCGGAATATATATGAACTCATTGCCTCTGCCGCGCGCCACGCCCGAAGATATCGGACTCTCCACGGCAGGTCTTGCGCGTCTTGGCAGAGTGATGCAGGGCGAAGTGGAGCGCGGCCGGGTGCCCGGCGCGGTGGCGCTGGTCGCGCGGCGGGGCCGGCTGGCCTACTTCGAGAGTTTCGGCCGGCGCGATCCCGCGAGCGGCGCACCCATGGCCAGAGACAGCATCTTTCGCATCTATTCGATGACCAAACCCATCGTCTCGGCGGCCGCCATGATGCTGTGGGAGGAAGGACTATTTCTGCTCAGCGACCCCATCGCCAAGTATCTGCCCGAATTGGGCAAGCTGCGAGTCGCGGTCGCGCAGGGGGAGGAGATGGGGCATGCGGATGCACAGAGGCCGATTACCATCCAGGATTTGCTGCGTCATACCTCCGGGCTGACCTACGAATTCCGCGGCAACGGGCCGGTGCATCAACTGTATGCGGCCGCGCGAATCCACAGCCGTGATCAAACCAACGCCGATCAGGTTGAGAGGCTGGGCAAGCTGCCGCTGCTGCATCATCCCGGCACGAAGTGGGAGTACAGCCGCTCGACCGACGTGGTCGGCCGGCTCATCGAGGTCCTGTCCGGGATGTCGCTCGGACAATTCCTGCAGCAGCAACTATTCGCTCCCTTAGGAATGGTCGACACCGCGTTTCATGTGCCGGTGCCCCTGCAGGCGCGGCTGGCGGAGGCATTTGCCAAGGATCCGGAAACCGGTTCGGGCGTGCAGTTGATCAATGTCAATAGCGCGCCAAAATTTGAATCGGGCGGCGGCGGGCTGGTTGCCACGGCCGCCGACTACGCGCGTTTCCTGCAGATGCTGTTGAATTCGGGCCGCCTCGATGGGGTGCGATACTTGAGCCGCAAGACGATTGAGCTCATGACCGCCGATCATCTGGGGACCATTACCGGCGCGCCCGACCTGCTGCTGCCGGGTTACGGATTTGGCTTAGGCTTCGCGGTCCGGCTGCAGCCCGGCATGGCGCACGTGCCCGGTTCGGTGGGTCAATATTTTTGGGGCGGGCTGGCGGGGACGACCTTTTGGGTCGATCCGGCCGAACAGCTGTTCGCCATCATGATGATTCAGGCGCCGTGGCAGCGCGATTATTATCGAACGCTGTTTCGAGATCTGGTCTACGCGGCGTTCGATGATTGAGTGCGCAGCGCTGCGAGGGCCGCGGGCGCGAGGGCCGCGGGCGCGAGGGCCGCTTGGGTGCGCCACCAGGCGGCGGTCAACAGGCAGCCATGTTCACGGATGAATACCTCGCTCAAGGCCGCCGGTATGGCCAGAAACGGCAGCCATTGTTCGGGGAACACGTCTCGCGGTCCGCAATGAAACCAAGGCTCCGCGCTCGTTTCTTCTTCATAGTTGCGCGCGCGGGGTAGGTCGCGAAATATACAGTCGGACAGCAGGCAAATTTCATCGTAATCGTAGAAAATGACGCGGCCGTGGCTGGTGACGCCAAAATTCTTCAGTAGCAGATCCCCCGGGAACACATTGCTCGCCGCCAGGTCGCGCAACGCATGGCCGTAATCGATGATCGCCGCTTCCGCGGCTGCCGGTTCGGCCTCGCGCAGAAACAAGCTCAGCGGCCGTAAGCGCCGTTCGATGTAGCAGTGCTCGATGATCAGATCGTCAGCCTCGATCCGGCAGCTTTCGCCCGCTGCCTGCAGCAGCTCTTCAGCCAGCGCCGGCATGAAGCGCGCACGCGGCAGCCGCAGACGCTTGAATTCTTGTGCGTCCACCAAGCGGCCGGCGCGGTCGTGCCGGAACACGAATTGATAGCGTTCGATGACCTCCGCCCGGGTGATGTTCTTGGGGGCGCCGAATTTGTCGCGGATCACCTTGAACACCAAGTCGTGCGAGGGCAGCGTAAAAACGATCATCACCAGGCCGCGCTCGCCGGGCGCGTGCACGAAACTATCGATGGATTTCTCCAGGTGGCGCCGCAGCGCGAAGTAGCGCTCCGTCTTGCCCTGCTTGGCGCGGCCGAGCACGGTATACAGTTCATCGACGGATTTGCGCGGCATGAACGAGCGCAACCAGGTGATCGCGGCGCTGACCACCGGTAAATCCACATGAAAGTAGCTGCGCGCATAGCCGAACAGCGACCCCACCTCCGCGCGCGACAACATCACCGCGTCGATCCGCACCTGTCGTTGCAGTATGGTGAACGCCAGCACCAGGGGTGTGATGGCGCCGTCGCCGATGATGCGGCCCACCGCGAATGCCTGCATGCCGCGATAGAACAGGGGCTCGATCAGTTCGATGGATTCGGGCGCGCCGCTGTGCCGGCCCGTGGCGAAGTAACGGCCGATTTCGGCGCTGATGCGGTGTACGGCGGCGTCGGGATCGCCGCTTGCCGCGTGCCAGGGCAGGTCGACGAGAATTTCACGCACCGCGGCGGGCAAGGATCCGCCCACGCGGTAGACGCGGATCGGCACCGAGCCGGATGCGCGCCCGGCGGTGGTCGCGCAAAACTCGACTTCCTGGTTGACGCCTACCGTGCCGAACAAGTCGCGGGTGACGGAGTTGAAAAAGGTGTGGTAGAAATCGCTGTCGGGCCGGCGCGCGACCAGCTTTTCAAACGCCTGCTTGATCTCGACCATGAGCGCAACGTCCGTGCGCCGCTCCTGGAGCTGGCCGGCGACCATGGCAACGCAGCGCGCCACGCGTAGCTCATACAGCTCGATCCGCGCCACTGAGTCGCTTTGCGCCGCATGCCAGTCCTCGGCCAGAAAATTGCGTGCCGCGCACCGCGTGATGCGGCCGAACTCCTCATTATAAAGGCGAAAATGCTCGGCGATCTGCGCCGCCATCGTCGGGGGGGCGAGATCCGCGACGGCAGCGTGGCCTGCGACGGCGGCGTGCTCTGCGCGCATGGCCAACCCCCGTCAGGCCACCACGCGTTCAGGCGCAGCCGCGCGAAATTGCTCCGTCTCGGTGCTGCCGGCCATGGCGACCGTGGAGTTCTGGGCGCTGATGGCGGTCTGCACGGCGTCGAAATAGCCGGTGCCGACGAAAGCCTGGTGCTTGGTGGCACGATAGCCTGAGGCCTCCTGACCGAACTCGCGCTGCTGCAACTGGGAATAGCCCAGCATGCCGTCAGAGCCGTACGCGGTGGCCAATTCGAACATCGACAGGTTCAGCGCATGCCAACCGGCCAGCGTGATGAATTGGAAGCGATAGCCCAGCGCCGCCAATTCCTCGCGCCATTTCTTCATCGCCGCGGCGCTCAGCTTTGCCGCCCAATTGAAGGACGGCGAGCAGTTGTAGGCCAGCAGCTTGCCCGGGAACTCGGCGTGAATCGCGGCCGCAAAGCGTTTTGCCTCGTTCATGTCCGGCTTCGATGTCTCGCACCAGATCAGATCGCAGTACGGCGCATAGGCCAGGCCGCGAGCGATCGCTTGCTCGATGCCGGGCCGTACATGGAAGAATCCCTCGCTGGAGCGCTGCCCCGTCAGAAAGGGCTGGTCGCGCGGATCATGGTCGGTCAGCAGCAGATCCGCCGCATCCGCATCGGTCCGCGCGATGATCACCGTGGGCACGCCCATCACATCGGCCGCCAGCCGCGCGGCGACCAGTTTGTTGATGGCCTCGGCCGTCGAGACGAGCACCTTGCCGCCCAGGTGGCCGCACTTTTTAGCGGAGGACAATTGGTCCTCAAAATGCACGCCGGCCGCGCCGGCGCGAATGAGGGCCTTGGTCAGTTCGAAGGCATTGAGATTGCCGCCGAAGCCCGCCTCGGCGTCGGCGATGATGGGAGCCAGCCAATCGATGTCCGACCTGCCGTCCATATGATGAATTTGATCGGTCCGCAGCAGGGCGTTGTTGATGCGATCGACCATTTTCGGCACCGAGTCCACCGGATACAGGCTCTGGTCCGGATAGACCTCGCCCGCGGAATTGGCATCGCCGGCCACCTGCCATCCCGAGCAGTAGATGGCCTTTAAGCCCGCCTGCACCGTTTGGATGGCTTGATTGCCCGTCATACAGCCTAAGCCCGCGACCACCGGCTCGCTGTGCAGCAGCCGCCAGAACTTCTCGGCGCCGAGGCGTGCCAGGGAATATTCGATTTTGACGGAGCCGCGCAGGCGCGCCACCTCCGCCTCGCTGTAGGGACGCTCGATACCTTGCCAGCGGCTGTTCACGTGTGCATTCAAGGCGATTCTCCTCAAGGTCTTGCTTTAGGGGATGGGCCAAGCTTAGAGTGTTTAAGAAGCGGATTTACACATTAGAAATTTGACAGTGTGAATTTCACATGAGACAGCCATGGCAGGTCTAATCCGGCAGGGCCACTTTCTGGGGGCCAAGCTGCGCTCACTGCGCAAGCGCAACGGCCTGACGCTCGATGAGCTGTCCGCCCGCTGCGTGCAAATTGATGCCGGCAGCGCCCCATCCGTGTCCTACTTGAGCATGGTGGAAACCGGCAAGCGCATGCCCTCGGCAGAGATGCTCGAGATGCTCGCGGGAATCTTCAGCAAGAACGCGCGCTGGTTCTTGGACGAGAACACGGCCGTCGAGCCCGCGCCGCTGCCGAGGCAGCGGGGCGGCCTTGCGGCCATGCCGCTGGAGCCGGCTTTCTTGTTCTCGCATGAGCTGCTGCAGAACGCGCTGCCGGAACTGCTTTCCCAAACCGGCACGACCGGCCGGCAATTCGCGCAGTTGTTGATCCGGGTCTGGCAGGAGACACGGCACAATAATTTTCCCGATATCGAGCGGGCGGCGGAGCAATGCGGCGATCGAGAAATGCCCTTGACGTTGGACGCCGTGCTGGCGATTTGCGAGCGGCATGGCCTGAGCATCAAATGGTTCGATGGCGATGCCCGCAAGCCCAGCGGCGCGCTGGTGCGTTCTCGATTCGAGGCGCCGGCCACGGTGCTGATCAACGAGCGACTACGCGGCCAGTCGGAACGGCTGAAGTACGAATTGGCATTCTTCGTGGGACACAAGATTCTTCACAATGGCGATGGCATGATATCCCCGCACAGCGCCGCGCAATCGGGCGATGGCGAGTCGCCGGGTTCCACCGGCGGCATGGGCGCGCAGGATGTGCTGTACGCGTGGCGCGATTTCGAGTGCAGTTTTTTTGCCGGCGCGCTGCTCTGTCCGCGCGCGCCGTTTCGGCGATTCTTGATTCGCGAATCCCACAACGTCAACGCCTGCCACAAGGTCGGCGTGACGCCGGCGCTGGTGATGCGGCGCATGACGGCCGTGTCTCCTTACCGGCACTGGCATTTCTTCGATGCCTATCCGCCCGGCTACCTGCGCGCGGTGTATCGCGGCAACGGCATTCCGCTCCCCTGGGGCAACATGAGCCTGGTTTCGGATCCCTGTCCGCGCTGGGCGGTATTCCGGCTGCTGCAGACACCCGATGCGCCGGCGATGCAAACCCCTAAATCGCAGATTTCAGTCATGCAAGACGGCAAGCGCGCACGCCTGTACTGCTGCCACTCGCTGCTGACGCGCGACGCCCTGGACGAGCTGCACGTGTTGTCGGTCGGCGTGGATTTGCTGCCGGCGCTGGATGCGCAGGGTTTTGACGGCGAGGAAATAGTCGCCTCGGTTGCCGATTCCTGCCGGCGCGGCGGCGGCGATGGCGCCATTCCGGCCGCGGCATCCAGCGCGATTCGCGCCGCATCCCAGGTGTTGAATATTTCCTGGATCGCGGCTGCCTTGGGGGCCCGGGCCAGCGTCATTTGCCCGCGAAGCGGTGCCTGTCCCAGACAGCCCCAGGTTTGCGCTCAGACCGGCCTGTAGGCCGCACGGAGCCGGCCGGTTCCCTCACTCGATCGGCGCGTACATCTCCGTGCGCAATTTTTCGGCCGGCGTGCTGCCCGGATCATCGACGTACCACGAGAACATCGGACCTTTCGGCGACTGTCCATGCACCGCAATGTAGGCAAGCAGCTGATCGCGAGTCTTCGACAAGCCGTCGTACGCGCCCACGTGAGTGGCCTTGAGCGCCGTGCCGGCGTAGCTCTGCAGCATGCGTACCCCGTCGGCGCCCACGACATCGGCGCGATCCACCGGGATGCCGGCGTCGAATGTGTAGCTGCCCGGCGTCATCTCGCCATCGATTCCCAACGGCGCTCCGGTCTGGTGAAGCTTGTTCTTCGCCATGAATTTGGCGATTTGCGCAAAGCCGTTGCCATATGCCTTGGAGATTCCGTCGAGCGGCGCGCTCTCGCTCACGACCAAGATGGGCACCGCCGTGAGGCGCACCGGCTCGGCACGAAATCCTGCGATGTCGGTGTTCGGCATGCTCTCGACCAAGCTCTTGAGCTTGGATAGCCCCGAGGCAAAGTCCTTACCGAGCATGCCATCCATCGTCAAGCCGATGTAACGGCCGATGGGATTGGCGCCCATGTCCACCTCCACGCTCCACGTGACGCGGGTCATGTTGCCGTCCGGAGCCAGCGTCATCAAGGATTTCGCCGTGCCCATATCGCCGAAGTTCAGATCGCTCGCGACCGATCGATCCGCCGTGGAGCCGGTGATCAGCTGCGTTCCGGAGCCGACCTTGTCATTTCCCTTCCAGATCAGCTTGGCGCCGACGCCGTCGCGCGGCCCCTCCGTCGTCTGGCTCATGTTGGGATCCAAGTCCTGCCAGGGAGACCACTTGGGAAACAGCACGAACGAATTGACGGCGGCGTAGACCAGGCTTGCAGGCCGGTTGACGGTGACGGATCGCTTCACCTCGACATGCCGCGGCAATATCAGGCCGACGACCGCCAGAACGACCAGAACGGCAACGAGACCGAAGAATATCTTTTTTAGCATGCTGCTGCTCCCGCACTGCCGCAGCTTCAGGCCGCGCTTTGCACGTAGTTAGGCAAACCCATTTTTTCGATCAATCCGAGCTGCTCTTCAATGAAATCGATGTGTTCTTCTTCGCTCTTTTGGATCTGCACCAGCAAATCGCGCGTCACGAAATCCTTGACCGCCTCGCAGTGAGCGATCGCCGTCGTGTACATCGGGTGCGCCGCCATTTCCAGGCGCAGATCGCATTGCAGGACCTCCTGTACATTCTCGCCGAGGAAGAGCTTGCCCAAATCCTGCAGGTTCGGCAGGCCATCCAGGAACAGGATGCGCTTGACCAAGCAGTCGGCGTGCTTCATTTCATCGATGGATTCCTCGTACTCGAGCTTGCCGAGCCGCTTCATGCCCCAGTTGTCGAGCATGCGTGCGTGGAGGAAATATTGATTGATGGACGTGAGTTCGTTTTTCAGCGCTTGATTGAGGAATTTCAATACTTTCGCGTCACCTTGCACGATCGTCCCCTTTGGATTGCGCACGAACTTATGGACGGATTGTAAGCCCGAACTCGAGCCGCAAGGAATCGATTGCTAGACTGCGAATTCGGCGGCGGGAGAGGAGAAGGGGTTGGGGCGCGCCGAGTCAAATGATTTTAAGGAAGCAGCCAATGCCGATCTGGCCTCAGGCAGACACTTGCCGCAGCAGGTTCCGACCCCCAAATCGCGGGACAGGTCGCGCAACGAATGGGCGCCTGCCTTGACGGCGGCGCGGATCGCGCGATCCGAAACAGCTTGGCACACGCAAATGATCATGGGTGAATTGTGAACGCGAATGCGAATGATTGTCAATACGGTAATCCCGACGGCTGTCTCAGTTTGAAGGACTGCCCGGCCACCCCGGGGTTATGTCGAACCTAATCTCGATGTGATGAAATACGCCGCTGTTAGGATGGAGTAGCGTGTTCGCACGGGATGTGTGAGATATAAAAATGTTAAAAATCAATATCTTGACTACGATTTGCGTCAGCGCGGCATTGCTCCTCGCCGGGTGCGGCAAAGCCGGTGGCCCGCAGGGCCCGCCGCCCCCGCAGGTGAGCGTCGCGGAAGTGCTGGTAAAGCAAATCAAGGACTGGGATGAGTTCACCGGCCGGCTTCAGGCGGTGGAGACCGTGGAGATACGTCCGCGGGTCTCAGGATACATCGACAAGGTGACATTCACCGAAGGCGGACTGGTCAAGCGGGGTGAGCTGTTGTTCGTCATCGATCCCCGGCCCTACCAGGCCGAGCGCGACCGCGCCGCCGCGGATCTGAAGCGCAGTCAAACGGCACTGGACTTGAGCCAGGTCGAACTGGCGCGCGTGCAGCGGCTGAAGGACAGCGGCGCCGTTTCTCAGGAAGAACTCGATCAGCGCAAGAGCACCGTGGCGCAGGCGGAAGCCAATGTCGCGGGTTCTCAGGCTGCCCTCGATGCCGCAGCGCTCAATCTCAACTTCACCCGGGTGACCAGCCCGGTCGATGGGCGCGTCAGCCGCGCCGAGGTGACCCGTGGAAACCTGATCGCCGGGGGCAACAATGGCGGGACTTTGCTCACCTCGGTGGTATCGATCGATCCCATCTACCTGTATTTCGATGCCGACGAACAAAGCTTCCTGCGCTACACGCAGATGGCGCACAGCGGCGAGGGCTTGAATTCACGGGATTCGGGCAACCCGGTGCATGCGGGCCTCGCCAACGAGGAGGGTTTCCCGCACGCGGGCGCCGTGGACTTCGTCGACAATCAGTTGAATCCTCAGACCGGTACGATCCGCGCGCGCGCGGTTTTGCCGAACAAAGGCGGCCGCCTCACCCCCGGCATGTTTGCCCGCGTGCAGTTGCTGGGCAGCGGCGAGTATTCAGCCATATTGATCGAGGATCGCGCCGTCAACACCGACCAGAGTCAAAAATATGTTCTGCTGCTCGGAGCCAATAATCAGATCGAATATCGCAAGGTCAAACTCGGGCGCGTCATCGACGGGTTGCGCGTCGTGCACGAAGGACTGAAAAGCGGCGATGTGATCGTCGTGAACGGCGCGCAGCGAGTGCATCCCGGCATCACCGTGACGCCGCAGCGCGTGACCATGGGCTCCGGCGCTCCGGCCGCTTAAGCCGATGAACATTTCTTCGTTCTTCATCGAGCGGCCCATCTTTGCGACGGTGCTGGCGATACTGATCACCGTGGCCGGCCTGCTCGCGATGCCGAACCTGCCGATCAGCGAATACCCCGAAATCGTCCCGCCCACCGTCGTGGTCAGCGGCCAGTATCCGGGAGCATCCCCGAAGACCATCGCCGAGTCGGTCATCACGCCGCTCGAACAGCAGATCAACGGCGTGGAAAATGCCATCTACACAAGTTCCACGGCGACTCCCGACGGCACATTTTCCATCACCGTGACCTTCAGGCTCGGCACCGACTTGGATATCGCGCAGGTGCAGACTCAGAACCGCGTGGCGCAGGCGGAAACGCGCTTGCCCGAGGTGGTCCGGCAAATCGGCTTGGTCACGCAGAAACGTTCGCCCGACTTGACGATGGTGGTGTTCTTGAAATCGGCCGATGGCCGCTACGACTCATTGTATTTGCGAAACTATGCGGTGATTCAGATCCGCGACGTGCTGGCCCGCATTCCCGGCATGGGCGATGTGCGAGTCTTTGGATCCGGCGACTACGCCATGCGCCTATGGCTCGATCCGGCAAAGATCGCCGCGCGCAACATGGATGTCGGCGAGGTACTGGCGGCGGTGCGCGAGCAGAACGTGCAGGTGGCCGCGGGACAAATCGGCGGCCAGCCCTCGCTGCCGGGAACGCAGTTTCAGTACATCGTCAATGCCCAAGGCCGCCTGCAAACCGAACAGGAGTTCGGCAATATCGTGGTCAAGAGCGGCGCGAACGGCGAGACCACCTATTTGCACGATATCGCGCGCATCGAACTGGGTCCGGATAACTACGCCCTGCGCAGCATGCTGGACGGCGGGCCGGCGGTCGCCATCCCGGCATTCCAATTGCCCGGCGCGAACGCATTGCAGCTATCCGACGTCGTGCGCGCCAAAATGCAGGAACTCGCGAAGGATTTTCCGGAGGGCGTGAGCTACGAAATCGATTACGACCCCACGGTCTTCGTGCGCAGTTCCATCGAATCGGTGGTGCATACCCTGTTCGAGGCTGTGGCGCTCGTGGTCCTGGTCGTGGTCGTGTTCTTGCAAACCTGGCGCGCCAGCATCATTCCCCTGGTCGCGGTACCCGTGGCGATCGTGGGCACGCTCGCGGCGCTGCTGCTTGCCGGGTTCACCATCAATTCCCTGACGCTGTTCGGATTGGTGCTGGCCACGGGCATTGTTGTCGATGACGCCATCGTGGTGGTCGAAAATATCGAGCGCAAGATCGAACAGGGCTTGAATCCCCACGCCGCGGCGCATGCCGCGATGGGCGAGGTCACCCGCCCCATCATCTCCATCGCGCTCGTGTTGTGCGCGGTGTTCGTGCCCGTGGCCTTTGTCTCCGGGATCACCGGCCAGTTCTACCGGCAGTTCGGCATCACGATCGCGGCGAGCACGCTGATCTCGACCTTCAACTCACTGACGCTGTCGCCCGCTCTGGCGGCATTGCTGCTCAAACCGAGGAACGCGCAGCCGGATATGTTTCAGCGCGGCATCAACCAGGTGCTCGGCGGATTCTTTCGCCTGTTCAATCGCGGCTTCGAGCGCGCCTCGGTGGGCTATGGCCATGGGGTTCGCCGGCTCACGGCCATCCGCGTCGTCGTGCTCGGTGTGTTCGTCTGCCTGCTGGCCGGCACCTGGGGCATGTTTCAACTGGTGCCCGGCGGATTCATTCCCGCGCAGGACAAGCAATATCTCATCGGCATCGTGCAACTGCCGGATGCGGCATCGCTGGATCGCACGGAAAAAGTGGTGCGGCAGATCTCGGCGCTGGCCAAGGATACCCCCGGCGTCGATCACGTCATCGGGTTTTCGGGCTTGTCGGTGCAGGGCTTCGTGAATTTGAGCAATGCCGCGGTGTTGTTCTTTCCGCTCAAATCCTTCGATGAACGCACGACCAAAGCCTTGTCGGCCGGGGCCATCGCCCAGGCATTGAACAGGAAATTCTCCGCCATTCAGGATGCCGTCATCTTCGCGGTGCCGCCCCCGCCGGTGCAGGGCCTGGGAACCACGGGCGGCTTCAAGCTGTTTCTTCAGGATCGGGCCGCTCACGGCTACGATGAACTCGCACGGGTTACCGGTGAGGTTTTGAACAAAGCACGGCAACAGCGCGAACTCAATCCGTACGCGACCTACACCACATTTCAGAACAGCGTGCCGCAGCTATTCGCGGATGTCGATCGCGTCAAGGCCAAGCGCCAGGGAGTGCCGCTCTCCGCAGTCTTCGACACGTTGCAGGCTTACCTGGGTTCGGTATACATCAACGACTTCAATCGCTTCGGCCGCACCTATCGCGTCTATGCCCAGGCCGAGCCGCAGTTCCGCAACCAGCCCGAGGATAGCGCGAAGCTGACGATGCGCAATCTGGGCGGCGCCATGGTGCCCATGGGTGCGGTGGCGGACATTCGCTTCGAGGCGGGAGCTGACCGCGTATCGCACTATAACGTGTATTTAGCCTCCGACATCAACGGACAAGGCGCGCCCGGCGTATCCTCCAGTCAGGCGGCAAAAGCCATGGAGCGCGTCTTGCAGGAGACCTTGCCGAATGGTTTCGGCTACGAGTGGACGGATCTGACCTTTCAACAAAAGACCGCGGGCAATACGGCCCTGCTGGTATTTCCAATCTGCGTTCTGCTGGTGTTTTTGATCCTGTCCGCGCAGTACGAGAGTTGGGCCTTGCCGCTCGCCGTCATTCTGATCGTGCCGATGTGTCTGTTGTCGGCAATGGGCGGAGTCTGGCTGAAGGGTTCCGACAACAACGTCCTGACTCAAATCGGATTCATCGTGCTGGTGGGGCTCGCCTGCAAGAACGCCATCCTCATCGTCGAGTTCGCGCGCGAGCGCGTCGAGCACGGCTTGGCGCCGGTCGAAGCGGCGATCGAAGCGTGCCGCTTACGGCTGCGGCCCATACTCATGACCTCGTTCGCCTTCATCATGGGCGTCATACCGCTGGTGACCGCGAGCGGCGCCGGCAGCGAGATGCGGCAAGCCATCGGCATCGCGGTATTCGCGGGCATGCTGGGAGTCACCTCGTTCGGACTGTTTCTCACGCCGGTGTTCTTCGTCGCCATCGAATCGTGGCTCGCGCGGCGCAAGCAACACCCGGACTATGCGCCGCTGTCCGCCACGGCCGACGCACGGGGGTCTTCGCGTGCGTAGGTGGGCGGCGGCCGCCGCGGCGATGGCATGTTTGGGCGGTTGCGCCGTGGGCCCCGACTATCACCGGCCGGACACGCCGCTGGATGCGCATTTCGCCAACGCCGCCGAGCCCGGATTCGCCGAAACCGAAGCAATCGAACACTACTGGACCGGCTTCGACGATCCGATGATGACCGGGCTGGTGGATGACGCGCTCGCGCACAACTTGGGCTTGAGCGCGGCGGCGGCCAACTTGCGCGCCGCGCGCGCGGCGAAAAGATTGGCCGGCTTCGATCAATACCCGACCGCGATTCTGGCCGCCGGCTACACGCACCGTCTGGACTCGCAACAACAATTGCCGGGCGTCGATAGGCACGACCGGGAGTTCGATGCGGCGCAGGCCGGCTTCGACGGACTGTGGGAACTGGATCTGTTCGGCCGCGTGCGGCGCAACGTCGAGGCGGCGCGCGGGGATCTAGGCGCGGCGGCGGCGACCCTGCAGGATGCGCGGGTCAGTGTCATCGCGGAGGTGGCGCGCGATTATTTCATTCTGCGGGGCCTGCAGGATCAGCTCTCGCTCACGCAGCGCAATGCGGAGAACCAATTCAGTACCTTCAAGCTCACCCGCAACCGGTTGGAGGCGGGCCGCGGCAATGAATTGGACACGGCTCGCGCCGAAGCGCAATGGCAAACGACGCTGGCCACGATTCCCACCCTGCAGGCATCGATCGCCACGACCTGCTATCGCTTGAGTGTGCTCACCGGACGGACACCGACGGCGCTCGGCGCAAGCCTGGCCGTGCTCGCGCCGCTGCCGGCGCTGCCGCCTTTCAATGCGATCGGCACACCGGAGCAGATGCTGCGACGGCGGCCGGACGTGCGGGTGGCCGAGCGGCGGCTCGCGGCGGCCACGGCGCGCGTCGGGGTGGCGATCGGCGATCTATTTCCCAAAGTGACGCTGCTGGGCGATGTGGGCTATTTCGCGCCGACCTTCGGCGAATTCGGTCAAAGCCAGGCGCGGTTTTTCTCGGTCGGGCCGAGCATTTCATGGGCGGCCTTCGATCTCGGGCGTGTGCAGGCGCGGATCGGTTCCGCCAAGGCGCAAACCGATCAGGCACTTGCCGCATACGAGGGAGCGGTGCTGGGCGCCCTCGAGAACACCGAAGGCGCACTCATCGGCTATGGCCGCTCGCAGGTGCGGCGCGAGGCCCTGCGAGTGGCTGCGGCGGCGAGCGACAAGGCGGCAGACCTGGCGCGCAAGCGCTTCGAGGGCGGCCTCATCGACTTCCTGGAGGTGCTCGACGCCGAGCGCAGCGCGCTGAGCGCGGAATTGCTGCTCTCGCAAAGCCGCACCGATGCCGCGACCTCGCTGATCGCCGTGTACAAGGCATTGGGCGCCGGTTGGCGCACCGCCGCACCGAAATGAAAATCTATTCCTGGAACGTCAACGGCATTCGCGCCGTGCACAAGAAGGGCTTGTTTCTCTCCTTCATCGCAGCGCATAAGCCCGATATCCTCTGCCTGCAGGAGACCAAGGCCGAGCGCGGCCAGATTGAAATCGAACTGCCCGACTACCGCGAGTACTGGAACTCGGCGGTGAAGAAGGGTTATTCGGGAACGGCGATTTTCTCCAAGCACGAACCGCTGAACACCATTTGTGGTTTTCCCAACGAATTCGCCAAGCGCTTCAGCTTCGCCGACGAACTGAAGCGCGACAGTGCGGAGGAGGGCCGGGTTATCACGGCGGAGTTCGCCAAGTTTTTCGTGGTCACCGTCTATACGCCCAACGCCAAGGACGACCTGAGCAGGCTGGCGCTGCGCTACAAGCATTGGGATCCGGCATTTCTGGCCTATTGTCAGCAACTGGAGAAAACCAAGCCGGTCATATTTTGCGGCGATCTCAATGTCGCGCACACGGAGCTTGACCTGGCGAACCCGAAGCCCAATCGCGGCAAGAAGGGATTCACCAACGAGGAGCGCGCGGGATTTCAGGCCTTCATCGACGCCGGCTTCGTCGATACGTTCCGCTTGTTCACCCAGGGCAACGGCCACTATTCGTGGTGGAGCCATTTTGCCAATTCACGGGCACGAAACGTCGGGTGGAGAATCGACTACTTCATGGTGTCGGCGCAGCTTCGCGGCGCGGTGCAGAGCGCGCAAATCCATGCTGCGGTCATGGGCAGCGATCATTGCCCCGTGAGCATTTCGCTGGACTCGCGCTTCTAGAGCGACTCCAGCACCGTGGCAACGCCTTGCCCTCCGCCGATGCACTGAGTGGCCAGGGCGTAGCGCCCCTTGGTGCGCGCGAGCAAGGATGCGGCCTTGCCGGTGATGCGCGCGCCGGTCGCGCCCAACGGATGGCCCAGCGCCATGCCGCCGCCGTCGAGATTGATTTTGGCCGGATCCAACCCCAACTCGCGAATGCAGGCGAGCGCCTGCGAGGCAAAGGCTTCGTTGATCTCGATCACGTCGAGCGCATCGACTTCAAGTCCGGCCCGCGCCATCGCCTTGCGGGTGGCTGGAATCGGTCCAATGCCCATGACGGCGGGATCGCACCCGGCGGTGGCCGCCGAGCGAATGCGCGCCAGCGGATGCAAGCCGTGGCGCGCCGCAAATTCCTCGGCAGTCACGAGCACCACCGCGGCGCCGTCGGTCAGCGGCGAGGAGGTGCCGGCCGTCACCACGCCGTGCTCGGCGAAGGCAGGCTTCAATGCGGCGAGCGCCTCGAGAGAAGTGGCGGGGCGAATACAGCCATCTTCCGCGATCAGTTCGCCCGATTCGAGCCGAATCGGCACGATCTCCGCGCGCAGCCGGCCCTGCTCGCGAGCCTGCGCCGCTTTGCGGTGCGAAGCGACCGCCATGACTTCCTGATCGTGGCGCGAAATGTTGTAGCGCTGCGCGACATTTTCCGCGGTCTGGCCCATGCTGATGTAGGCATCCGGGAAGCGGCTCAGCAAGTCCGGATTGGGAGAGCGGTTGAAGCCCCCCTGCGGGACCATGCTCATCGATTCGACGCCGGCGCAAAGATACGCCTCGCCGAGGCCGGCCTCGATCTGCGCTGCGGCAATCTGGACGGCGGACATCGAAGAGCCGCAAAACCGATTGACCGTCATGCCGCCGATTTCCAACGGCAATCCCGCCAATAGCACCACGATGCGCGCAATATTCGATCCTTGCGGACCTTCCGGATACGCACAGCCCATGATCAGATCCTCGATGAGCGCGGGATCGAGCCGCGTGCGCTCGAGCAGTCCCGTGACGACTTGCGCAGCCATCGTGTCGGGGCGTACCTGCGCAAGCGCGCCTTTGCGAGCGAAGGTCTGGGGCGAGCGGGCATAAGCGGCGATCAGGGCTTGCATCGCGCGATTGTACACGCCCGTGCTTACCGCGGAAAATCGGCGCCGTCACTGCGCGCTGATGACGAGCAGCACGATGCCGTGCGGGACGATTGTTCTGCCGGTGCGCAGTGCTAAAATAGAGCATGCGCAGAATCACACCAGGCCTAGCGGATTCGCACCGGTCCGAGCGGGACTCAGCCGCGTTTGCGGGAGCCGCGTTTGCGGGAGCGGCGGTGCCTCCGGCGGCCTGCCTCACCCGGTGCCTGCGCGGTCAATGAAGTCTGATCGCGATTGGCGCAGCGAGGGCGTGCGGGTCATCAAGAGCGACCGGCTGGACAGCAATACGCCCCAGACTCCGGGCATGCTGCGCGCTGCCGCGGTGAACTTCGCGCGGGTTGGCTCGCAGAAACTGTGGGCGGGCACGGTCATCATTCAACCGAACGCCAAGACCGGGGCTCACCACCACGGCGCGCTCGAGAGCGTCATTTATGTGGTCCGGGGCGCGGCGCGCATGCGCTGGGGCGAGCGGCTTGAATTCACGGCCACGGCGGACGCGGGGGACTTCATCTTCGTGCCGCCCTACGTGCCGCACCAGGAAATCAACGCCCACAGCGATGCCCAGCTGGAGTGCGTGCTGGTGCGCAGCGACAACGAATCGGTGGTCGTCAATTTGAACATCGACGCCGCCGAACGATTCGAAGAGGTTTATTGGATCGATCCGATCCATCCAGCGCCGCGCTAGCCCAACGCGCGGCAGTGGGCGACAACCCCAGAGTCCTCAGAGCGTACGCAGGTCGCCCGTCTCGCGCTTCAAGTCCGAGAGAAATGTCTCCAGTTCTGCTTTGCGCTCCGCAACGCGCGCCCGGCCGGCGGGCGAGAGCACGCGGGCAGGTACCTTGGTCAAATTGTCCGTCAGCATCGCTACGGCCTTCGGCGCCTGGGGATCGCCGCCGTGCGGATCGACGAGCGCCATGATACGTGCGACGCCGATGGCCCCCAACCAGTCGAGTGCATCGGCATCGTGCAGGTAAAGCGCTTCGGGTCCGACGGGGTCGCGATAGTACATGTGCGTGCGAATCGCACCCCGCACCGCTTCGATTTTTCCCATCGGGAATCCGCTGCCCTTCAAAACCGTCTCGACCACGCGCGCGCCGACATCCGAGTGATCCACCTTCACGTCTTCCCAGGGCGCAAACGCCGCGATGTCGTGCAGATAGGACGCGGCATAGAGCACATCATCGTCGAGGGCGACATGATCCGCGGCGGCCAACTCCCGGGCCAGCGCGTAGTCGCGCAGACAATGCGAGTAGCCCCAGGCCGGATTCCTGAAGTGGCTCATGGCGAGTTCGCGCACGGTGGCCCGCCAATCCGGCGCCGGCAGCGTGGCCGCAGGGGCTGCCGCGCCAATCGATGCGCCGGCTCCGAGCGCGGCGAGCAGAAATCCAATCATTTGCCGCATGACGATGAGTCCTATGCCTCGTGTACCAGTACCGCTTCAGTATAGCTGCGCCCGGCCAGCCACGCGTGAATCTGTCCGATGATGGCAAGCGCGATACCCTCAGGCGTGATGGCGCCGATATCGAGTCCGACCGGCCCGTGAATTCGGCCGCTTAAGCTTTCGATGAGCGGCCCAAGTTCCTGCGCCAGGCGGCCGCGGCGTGCCTGCGGGCCGAGCAATCCGACATAGGCCGGGACAGCGGCCTGCGCGAGTTCGCGCAAGTACGCCGCATCCGAGGGCAGGTGATGGCTCATGACGACGGCGGCATGGCAACGCGCCAGATCGATCTTTGAGCGCAAGGACTTCGGGTCGGCGGCGTGCAATTCGGCGCCGGCAAAGCGAGCCGCAACGAGATAGCCCGGCCGGTGATCGACCACCGATACGCGCCAGCCCAGGGCGCGCGCCGCGCCGGCAACCGGCTGAGCATCGGGGGCCGCTCCGCAAATCAGCAGATGCGGCGGCGGGCCAAGCCGCTGCACGAATGCTTGTGACGCTTCCGCGGCGGGCAGAGACGGGTGGTCAAGATACGTGCCGAGCCGCATCCGCGCCGAGTTGTGCACCATGATCAAGGAAGTCGACTCGCCTAGACTCGTGGCGCGAGCGGCGGCGGCCAACGCCGCCTCAGCCGGGCTCATGGGGCCCGCGGGTTCCAGCAAAACCCGCATCGTGCCCTCGCAACCGGCTCCTACGCCGAACAGGATGTCGTCGGGAGCGCGGGTGTCGTACTCGACGACGCGCGCCGCGCCGCTTTGCAACACCTCTCGTGCGTGGAGTTGCAGGTCCGATTCGAGGCAGCCGCCGCTCAACAAGCCAATGTAGCTGCCGTCCGCCATCAGCAGCATGCGCGCGCCCGCCTTGCGATAGGTGGATCCCGCCGTCGCAACCACGGTCGCCAGCACACGCGATGCATGGGCGCTCGGTGCGAACTCGAGCATGAGTTCCAGACCGGTATCGAGACGAACATTCATGGCGCACATTGTTCCACATAGGAATGCTCATGTGGGACGCAGCAGGACTGGGACGATCCCGGCGCACCGGCCGCGGCTAAATCGCCCCAAGCAAGTGCTCCGTTGACGGGCTTTCCTCGAGTTCGCCTTCCCATCTGGCCACCAACGTCGAGGCGACGGCATTGCCGAGTACATTGGTGGCCGTACGCCCCATATCCAGCACATGATCGACTGCCAGGATGAACACCAAGCCTCCTTCGGGCAGCGCGAAGTAGCTCAAAGAGGCCGCAATCACCATCAATCCGCTGCGCGGCACGCCGGCGATTCCCTTGCTCGTGACCATGAGAATCAGCAGCAGCATGATCTGCTGGTGCACGCTCAAATCGACGCGATAGATTTGCGCGATGAACAAGACGCCGAAGGAGCAGTACATCGCGGAACCGCACAGGTTGAAGGAATATCCCAGCGGCAACACGAAGGCGGCAATGCGCGCGCTCACGCCGAACGCTGCCAGCCGCTCCAAGGTTTGCGGATACGCCGCCGCGGAACTGGAGGTGGAAAAAGCCAGCAGCAACGGCGAGCGGATCTCGGCCAGCAGCGGCAAGGTTCGCCGCCCGATGGCGGCGTACAGGACAGAGACGAAAAATATCCATAGCAGGATCAGCGCCAGATAAAAGCTGCCGATGTACTTGGCGTAAATCAGCAGCACGTTCAAGCCCTGACTCAAGACCGTTGCCGCGAGCGCCGCGAAGATCGCCAGGGGTGCCAGGGCCATGACATAGCGCGTGACTCTCAAGATGACTGCGGCAATCTCATCGATGGTGTCGATGAGGCGCTTGACCCTGGCGCCCAAGCTCGACGCCGCGGCGCCAAAAAACACCGAGAACACGACGATTTGCAGTATTTCATTGTTGGCCATCGCCTGCACGACCGAGCTCGGGATGATATGGTCCAGAAAGTCCTTGAACTGCAGGGGCGTGGCCACCCCTGAGCCGGCGGCAGCCGCGGCGGCGGACAGTCCCAGGCCGGGTTTGAACAGCTGTACGGCCGCGAGCCCGACGGTCATGGATATGAGCGTCGCCAGCACGAACCAGCCGAGCGACTTCGCGCCGATTCTGGCCAACGTGGCGGCGCCCTCCATGCGGGCGACCCCGACGACAAGCGTGCAGAACACCAAGGGCGCTATGATCATCTTGATGAGGCGCAGGAAGCCGGTTGTCACCAGGGAAAGGACCGTCACGGCACGCTCGGCTGCGGGGCCGTCGCTCAGGACTTCATGCAGCAGCAGTCCGAACAAAGGCCCGGTAATCGTGGCGAGGACGACAAACCATGTCAGGCGCGTTCGCATGCCATGTCTTTTAGCACAGAGATCAAGAACAAACGAAGCACCGCAGCCACTGAGCATGCCCGAACGCTGCGCGGGTGGATGCCGAACCCTGCTAGCATGGAGGGCTGGCGGCGTCTTTCAGGAGATCGGGTGACCTGGCGAGGATGGACGGCTTTCGCGGCTCTCGGAATCATTTGGGGGCTGCCGTATTTTTTCATCAAGGTGGCATTGCAGGAAGTATCGCCGGTCATCCTGGCGTTCAGCCGCGTCGTGCTGGCCACCGTCATTCTCATGCCGATTGCATGGCGACGCGGCGCGCTGCGCGCTTTGGCCAAGCACAAAGCGGCGATTGTCGCCTTCGGCCTGGTCGAGTTCGCGATCCCGTTCACGCTGATCTCCCTTGGCGAACGTTGGATCAGCTCCTCGGTCACCGGGATTCTGATCGCCATGGTGCCGCTAGCCGTCGCGCTGATGCAGCGCTGCTTCGGTATTCGTGATGCGTTGGGCGCGTGGCGCATCGGCGGTCTTATGATCGGTTTTGCCGGCGTCGCTGCGTTGCTGGGAAGCGGTTCCATCTCGGGCCCGTTGGGGTGGGCGGGAGCGGGTTGCATGCTGCTGGCGACGGTTTGCTACGCGGCGGGACCACTGATCATCCAGCGCCACTTGCACGGATTGGATTCTATCGGACCGCTGGCGGCGAGCCTGCTGGTCGCCAGCCTCATCTTGGCTGTTCCTGCAGCGGCGCAATTCCCGTCCAGCCTGCCGTCAGTCAGAGTCCTGGTGTCGATTGCCGTGCTCGGTATCGCCTGCACGGCGATTGCAATGTTGTTGATGTTTTATCTGGTTCGCCATGCCGGCGCGTCGCGGGCATCGGTGATCACCTACATCAATCCGGCGGTCGCGACTTTGCTCGGCGTGATGGTGCTCAATGAGCATCTCGGCCTTGGCGGCTTCAGCGCATTCGCGCTCATCCTGCTGGGGTCCTGGCTGGCAACGCGCGGTGCGGTGACTCGCCATTCCGCCGGCGCGGCGGCGGTCAACGCGTGAATCCCAGCAGCTATGCCCGTCTGCCGGAGCGCTTTTATGCTCGAGTCGAGCCGACACGGGTAGCGTCTCCCAGCTTGGTCAGGCTCAATCATGCCCTCGCGGCCGACTTGGACCTGGATGTGGCAGGCCTGGATGCTCCGGCCTTGGCGCAGTTGTTCTCCGGCAACGCCTTGCCGCGGAGCGCGGTGCCCATTGCCATGGCCTATGCCGGACATCAGTTCGGACAGTTTGTGCCGCAGCTCGGTGACGGCCGCGCGATCCTGGTGGGAGAATTGCGCGACCGGGCAGGTGTGCTGCGCGATATTCAGCTCAAAGGCTGCGGGCGCACGCCGTATTCGCGCAACGGCGATGGCCGCGCCGCCCTTGGACCGGTGCTGCGCGAGTATCTGGTCAGTGAAGCCATGCATGCACTGGGGATTCCGGCTACCCGGTCGCTCGCGGCGGTAACGACCGGTGAAACCGTGCAGCGCGACGCTACCCTGCCGGGAGCGATACTGACGCGAGTCGCCGCGAGCCACGTGCGCGTGGGCACGTTTGAATATCTTGCGGCACGCGGGGACACGGCCGGCACGCGAATTCTCGCCGACCACGTGATCGAGCGGCACTATCCGCACTGCTTCCACGACCAGAGTCCCTACCTGCGGCTGCTGGAACAGGTTGTGTCGCGTCAGGCTGCGCTCATCGCCGGTTGGATGAATGTGGGGTTTATTCACGGCGTCATGAATACCGACAATATGGCCGTGTCGGGCGAGACCATCGATTTTGGGCCATGCGCGTTCATGGATAGCTACCATCCGGCCACGGTCTTCAGCTCCATCGACGAGCACGGCCGCTATGCCTATGCCAATCAACCGCACGCCGCCGCCTGGAACCTGGCGCGCTTCGCGGAAACTTTGTTGCCTCTCATCGATTCAGACGCGCAGCGGGCGGTTGAGGCGGCCACGGAGGCCGTCTCGAACTTTGCCGCTCTATACGCCGATTGCTGGCTGGCCGGGATGCGCCGCAAGCTTGGGCTGGTGACGCCGCAGCCCGGCGATCGGCAACTCGCCGAAGATCTGCTGCAGGCAATGCAGCGCAATCAAGCCGATTTCACGCAAACCTTTCGGCAGCTGTGCGCGGCTGCGCGAGATCCTCGCGGCGACGCGCCGCTGCGCGAATCGTTTGTCAATGCGCGCGACTACGATGATTGGGCGCAGCGTTGGCGGACCCGCGCCGCTGCCGAGGCGGTCGCACCCGCGGCGCGCGCCGAATCGATGCAGCAGGCGAATCCAGCGTACATACCGCGCAATCATCGAGTTGAACAAATGATCGCGGCGGCGGTCGAGCACAGGGATTTTGCGCCCGTCGAAGAGCTGTCGCGCGTGCTCTTGGCGCCCTATTTCGAGCGGCCCGCCTTCGCCGCCTACGCGAATCCACCGCAACCGAACGAGCGCGTGCTGCAAACTTTTTGCGGGACTTGACGGCGAGCTTGTAATGTAAGGGGCCGATCGCCGGTCTTATTCGACAGGAGTAAGATTGCCGATCATGACCATCGTGATTTTAGTGTTTCTGGGCGGCGTGCTGACCATAGCGAGTCCCTGCATCCTGCCGGTCCTGCCCTTCGTTTTCGTGCGCTCGGAACGGCGATTCCTGACGAATGGTCTCCCGATGTTGGCCGGCATGGCCATTACCTTTGCAGGCATCGCCACGCTGGCCGCCGTGGGAGGGTCCTGGGCTGTCAGGGTCAATCAATACGGGCGCATCGTCGCGCTGGTACTGTTGAGCGCGTTCGCCGCAACCTTGTTGTCGACGCGTTTGGCGGACCGGCTCGCGCGTCCATTCGTCGCTCTTGGCAACCGGCTGGTGCAGTCAAATGCGGGAGAGAAATTCACCCTGTTGAACTCGCTGCTGCTGGGCGTTGCCACAGGTCTTCTCTGGGCGCCCTGCGCGGGGCCGATTCTTGGGCTCATTCTCACCGGCGCTGCAATCTCCGGTCCGAACGCCCGTACCACCTGGCTGCTGTTTGCCTATGCCGCCGGCGCGGCAACCTCACTGGCCGTGGCACTGCTGGCCGGGGGCAGGGTATTTGCCTATTTGAAGAAATCGATGGGGACCGGGGAATGGATCAGGCGCGGCCTCGGTGCCTTGGTGCTCGTCGCGGTCGTGGCGATTGTATTCGGCTGGGACGCAACGGTGCTGACGCGCTTGTCGCTCAATGGCACGAACAGCCTCGAGCAATCGCTGATAGACAAGATCAATCCGCAGAATGCCGGAGCGCAGAGCGGCAGCATGATGGCGATGAGCAACACCACCATGGCGATGAGCAACACCCAAGCCGACGGTCACGCCATGATGATGTCCGCCGCGAAGCCCGCGGGAGATCTACCGGTGGAAGGAGTGGTCCCCTCATTTGCGGGCGCCTCGCTCTGGCTCAACTCGCCGCCGCTCAGCGTAGAGGCCTTGCGCGGAAAAGTGGTGGCCGTCGATTTCTGGACCTATAGCTGCATCAACTGCCTGCGCGCGCTGCCTTATGTGGAATCGTGGTACCAGAAATATAAGGATCACGGTTTGGTGGTGATCGGCGTCCACGCACCGGAATTCGCGTTTGAAAAGGATCCGAGCAACGTGCGGCGGGCGGTTGCGGATCTGAAGATCGGCTATCCGGTGGCGCTGGATAATGACTATGCCGTGTGGCAGGCATTCAACAATCAGTACTGGCCTGCAACCTATTTCGTCGACGCCTCCGGCCGCGTCCGCGCGCATCATTTCGGCGAGGGCAACTACGATGAATCCGAGCGGATCGTTCGGAAGCTATTGACGGAGGCAGGGCAGAGCGATCTGCCGCCGCCGGGTGTGGGACGATTGACGACGGCAGGAGTCCAGGCGCCGCCCGATGAGGCGCATGATCAATCGCCCGAGACCTACGTGGGTTATCGCCGCGCCGCGAACTTCGCGTCGCCCGGCGGATTCGTGCAGGATCAGGCGCACGCCTACACGGCTCCGGCTGCACTGAAATTGAATCAATGGGCGCTGCGCGGGTCATGGAATGTCGATCCGGAAAAGGCGGTGCTGAGCGCCGTCGGCGGCAAGATCGAATTTCGGTTCTATGCCCGCGACTTGCACCTTGTGGTGGGCCCCGGCGGCGACGGCAGGCCGGTGCGCTTCCGTGTGACGCTGGACGGCGCCGTGCCGGCCGCAAGTCATGGCGCTGATACGGATTCAGGCGGCACCGGAACGATCGGTCAACAGCGCTTGTATCAGTTGATCCGCCAGTCCGGCGACATCGGCGAACACGTGTTTTCGATCGAGTTTCAGGATGCCGGCGTGTCGGCGTATTCTTTTACATTCGGGTGAGGGTCAAGTCATGAAGTCATTGGTCAGTCGTCGTTACTTCGTCGCCGCCTTGAGCGCGTTATCGGCCATCCCGTTCGTGCGCAGAGCCGCTGCAGCGACGCTGTCGGGACCGGCGCTGAATAACGAAGTTTCGATTGAGGATTTTTCGCCCGCCGGCAAGAGCTTAGGCGTGATGCGGGTTGCCAAGATCGTGAAAACCGACGCGCAATGGCAGGCACAACTCTCGGCGCTAGGCTTCAGGGTCGCGCGCCAGGCCGGCACGGAGGTGGCGTTCACCGGTGAATACGACAGAAATCATGCCGATGGCATTTATCATTGCATTTGCTGTGACACCGCAATATATGACTCGAAAGCCAAGTTCGATTCAGGCACCGGCTGGCCGAGCTTCTGGCAGCCGATTTCAGCGTTCAATGTCGTCAAGAGCAGCGACACCAGCTTTGGCATGTTGCGCGATGCGATCTCGTGCCGCCGCTGCGACGCGCATTTAGGGCATGTATTCGATGATGGCCCGAAACCCACCGGGCTGCGCTATTGCATGAATTCAGTTGCGATGCATTTCACGCCTCGCGCATAGGAGAGAAAGCATATGGTTCATTGGAAAACTTCATCGCTGCGGCTCGCGGCAATCGTTGGCGCCATGGCAGCGGGCGCCGTTTTGTGGCAGGCGCCGCTGTTCGGCGCGGAGACGCCCGTCATGATCGCGCCTCCGCTCGTCGACAATCCCAAGGCAGACGGCCCGGCGCAGACCGCGGTGTTGTCGGGCGGCTGCTTTTGGGGCGTGCAAGGCGTGTTCGAGCATGTGCGGGGCGTCAAGAACGTGATTGCAGGCTATGCCGGCGGAGAGAGAGGCACGGCGCAATACGAGACGGTGAGCTCGGGAACCACGGGCCATGCCGAATCGGTCAAGATAACCTTCGACCCGGCCGCAATTTCCTACGGACAGATACTGCAAATCGCATTTTCCGTGGTCCACGATCCCACGCAATTGAATCGTCAAGGACCTGATGTCGGCACGCAATATCGATCCGCCATTTTCTATGGCGATGAAAATCAGAAGCGCGTTGCCCAGGCTTACATCAGCCAATTGGACCAGTCCCACGCCTTTGCGCGCCCGATCGTCACTCGCGTCGATCCGCTCAAGGGATTTTATCCGGCCGAAGGGTACCATCAGGATTATTTGATCCACAATCCGACGCAGCCTTACATCGCGATGTACGACATGCCGAAGATCGAGAATTTCAGGCGCACTTTTCCGGAGCTCTATAGCGGACAGCCGGTATTGGCGCACAACTAGCCGCAGTGAAATCGACTTGGCGCGCCTGGCCGATACTGATTGGGTGTCTTGCCGGGCTGTCCTGCCTCGCCGCGCAGTCGGAAAAGGCGATTACCGTGTTTGCCGCAGCATCTCTGACCAATGTCCTGCAGGACCTGGGCGACGCATTTACCAAGGACAGCTCCATCCCCGTGCGGTTTTCCTTTGCGGCCAGCTCAGCGCTCGCGCGCCAAATTGAAAATGGCTCGCGCGCCGACATCTTTTTCTCTGCGGACCTCGAATGGATGGACTATCTGCAGGCGCGAAACCTGATTCAACCCGCAACCCGGCATGACATGGCGGGAAATCAATTGGTCCTGATCGCACCGGTCGGCAGCAAAGTCGACCTGAAGATCGAGCCGCATTTCGCTCTTGCAGCCGCTGTCGGCAAGGGCCGGCTGGCGACGGGCGATCCGGATTCCGTGCCGGTGGGCCGTTATGCGCGCGAGGCCTTGGCCCGTCTCGGTGTTTGGGACCAGATCGAGGCGCGGCTCGTGCGCGCCGACAGCGCGCGCTCGGCGCTGGCCTTCGTCGGTCGGGGCGAGGCCGCACTCGGCATCGTCTATGCAACCGATGCGCGCATCGACAAGAATGTGCGCATCGTCGAGGTGTTTCCGGCCGCGAGCCATATGCCCATCGTTTATCCGGCGGCGCTGGCCACGGGCGCCAAGGCCGATGCGGCGAAATTTCTTGCCTACGTTCGCAGCCGCGCGGGCGATGTGGCATTCGAGCACTACGGGTTCACGCCGCTGCACTAAGAGCCTGTGTGAATACTCAGCCGGGCGCCTGATCGGCCGGCGGCGGCAGATCGTGGGGTTCGATCGCGGGGATGCCCCGGCGGATATCCTCGCAGAACGTGCTGCTGCGGTCTGATTGTCTGGCACGATCGGTGATCCGTCCCCATGTGCGCAATTGCGCGAGCGTAAAGCGTCGATCGAGACCGCCCACCCGGTAGACGTAGGCGGGCAGATATCCGGTGAACAGCAAGCGAAAGCTCCAGGGCAGATAGCCGACGATTTGCTGCATCATGTGATAGACCAGCGTGGTGCAGTTGACCGTAATGGTGTTGTAGAAGCGCGGCGTGTCGAGCAGATTGTCAGCCTGTTCGACGTAGCCGAGAAACAGCGAACGCATCGCCGCCACCGGCATGCGGATACGGTACAAGTAATCATCTTCACCGCGAATGTTGGTGCGAACCCGAATGACATCGCGCTCATCGGCTGCAATGATGCTGAGGCCGTCTCTCTTGAAGAAGCCGCCGATCTGCGAGTACGTGCAGTTTTTCTGACGGCGCACCTCCACCGAGAAGGCGACATGCTGGCCATCGTCGAAACCAAACGATATCAACATGTGCGCGATCGCCCGGCCGTCCCAGTACGACATGATCATGTCGACCGAGTTCAAGCGCTCGAGATCGTAGACGCGCGTTTCCCAGCGCTGCGTGTAATCCTCATTGCTGCGCCAGTCGAAGTTGCGGACATTCTTGAGCGTCACGCGGCTGCCATCGAGGGTGCCGCCGGCTATCTGCGCGACGTCGTCCGCCCATGGGCGATCGTTGCTGGGCAAGATCCGCCGCCACCAGATGAGCAACAATCCAAAGGCGACGGCAAAGCTCAGAAACGCGCCCCCCGAACGGCCCTGCCAGAGCGCAACGATGACGGCGAGGCTGAAGGCGCTCCACGAGGCGATCATGCCGACCCTGAATCGGCCGCCGGGCGCCTGATACCAGAGTGCCAGCGCGCCCCACGCAGCCGGCAATCCGAGCAGCAAGGTGGCGAGCAGCATGGCGGCGAATCGCAGGACACTTGCGGCGCTGGCGTTCATGGTCGCCGACATTGTGCCAGCAACGCGCGATGCATGGCCCATCGTCGATTGACAGGCACCGGCGGCGCAAGGTACGGTTTCGTGTGACTCAACCGACCGGCTTTCGCCTCAACGTCCCCTTCATCAAAGAGCTCGGTGTCGAGTTCATCAGCGCCGGCGACGGCCGCTCGGTAGTGGCTCTCAACCTTGAACCTTGGCATCTCAATAGCTGGTCGGTCGCGCATGGGGGAGTGATCATGTCGCTGCTCGATGTTGCCATGGCGGTGGCGGGGCGGTCGCTCAGCGCCGGCGCCGGCGGCGGTGTGACCGTCGAGATGAAGACGAGTTTTTTGCAGCCGGCCAGGGCGGGTTCGCGCTTGATCGTCTCAGGATTGGCGTACCACCGTTCGACGACCATGGCGTTTTGCGAGGGCGAGGTGCGGGATGGGGAAGACCGCTTGATAGCCAAGGCGATGGGAACATTCAAGTACTTAAAATCAGGAGCAGTAGCCGATGGTTGATTCCTACCGGCGCATCGTGCTGGCATCGCGCCCGCATGGCTGGGCGAGCCCGGAGAATTTCCGCCTCGAGGAGGCCCCCATTCTGCCGCTCGGCGAGGGTGAAGTGCGCGTGCGCAATCGATTCCTCTCGCTCGATCCCTACATGCGGGGGCGGATGAATGACGCAAAGTCCTATGCCATGCCGCAAATGCTCAACGAAACGATGGGCGGCGCGACGGTGGGTGAAGTGGTCGAGTCGCGCAGCAGCCAGTTCGCGGTTGGCGACGCGGTTCGAGGCATGCTCGGCTGGTCCGAATACGGCGTGAGCAAGGCCGAAGGCATTGCCAAGGTCGATGCGCGCCGGATCCCGTTGTCGGCCTATCTGGGCGTCGTCGGCATGCCCGGCATGACGGCATGGTATGGCTATAACAGGATCCTGGAGGCCAAGGCGGGCGAGACCATCGTGGTCAGCGCGGCGGCCGGTGCCGTCGGCAGCGTCGTGGGCCAGTTGGCGCGCATCGCCGGCGTGCGGGCGGTGGGCATTGCAGGCGGCCCGGACAAGTGCCGGTACGTCACGCAAGAGCTCGGATACGATGCCTGCATCGATTACAAAGCGGCCGCCGATGCGAAGTCGCTCGCGGGATTGATCGCGGCCGCCGCCCCGAAGGGTGTGGATGCGCACTTCGAAAATGTCGGCGGCGAGGTGTTGAACGCGGTCATGATGCTGCTGAATCCATTTGCGCGCGTCGCGATTTGCGGCCTCATCGCCGATTACAACACCACCCCCGGCCAGATGCTGAAGAGCGCCATCATGAATCCTGCCGTGTTTCTGGTGGCGCGCTTCAAGATGCAGGGCTTCATCATTTCAGATCACCTGAACCTGTGGCCGGAAGGACTGGCGGCTTTGGGCGGACTCGTCGTGTCGGGGAAATTGAAATATCGGGAGTCGATCGCCGAGGGGCTTGCGGCGGCACCCGGCGCCTTCATCGGCATGCTCCAAGGTCGGAATTTCGGCAAACAATTGGTTCGACTATACTAATAGCACATGCCGCAACTCATCCTGCACCATTACCCCATGTCGCCTTTCGCCGAGAAAGTGCGCTTGATCCTCGGCTTCAAAGGCCTCGCGTGGTCTTCGGTCATGATCCCCAACATCATGCCGAAGCCGGATTTGACCGCGCTCACGGGCGGCTATCGCAAGACGCCGGTATTGCAAATCGGCGCGGACATCTACTGCGACACCGCGCTGATCGCCGACGTGATCGAGGAATGCGCGCCGCGGCCGACTTTGTATCCGAGCGACGCGGCGGGCGCATCGCGGATCCTGGCGCAGTGGGCGGATTCCACCCTGTTCTGGACGGCCGTTCCTTTCGCCATGCAGCCGGCGGGACTCGCTCACATGTTCGAAGGCGTGCCGCCCGATGCCGTCAAGGCGTTCGGCGATGACCGCAACGCATTTCGCGCCAACATGCCGCGCATGCGCCCCGCGGATGCGGCCGCGGCGTTTGCGCTTTATCTCGAGCGCTTGCAAGAGACCCTCGGCGAGCAAAGTTTCTTTTTCGGATCCGAGCCCAGCATCGCGGACCTGTCGATTTACCATTGTCTCTGGTTCGTCGTGCGCGGCGGCCCGGTGGCCAAGATTCTCGAATCCTTTCCGGCGCTGCAAGCCTGGCGGGCGCGCATCGCTGCCCTTGGCCATGGCACGCATGAGCGGCTCGACAGCGGCGCAGCCATTGCGATTGCGCACGACGCGACGGCGGCGAGATCGCCGGGAAATTTCGACACCCACGGCCTGGCAATCGGCGAGAGGGTGGTCGTGGCCGCAACCGATACCGGGGTCGACCCTATCGAGGGCACGTTGTACGGCGCCACGAAGTCCCGGATCTCCATCGCGCGCGAGGATCAGCGTGCAGGTTCGGAGGTTGTGCACTTCCCGCGATTGGGGTTCGAGCTGCGCCGGGGCAAGTGATCTAAAATCAGGACCGGCCCTGCTAGATACGAAATGCCGATTTGCGCCAGACCCGAAAGGCGCCCAAAAAGGCGAACTCATTGCTTCCGAGCCGTGCGTTCTTGGGCAGTTTCTTGAGCTTGCGGGCATTGCCGCCGCCGATGACGACGTAGTCGGCCTCGAGGGCTTTGCTCAGTTGCTCGACCACCGACGCAACGGCGCGCCGCCACTTTTTGGCACCGAGACGGCGGCGGCCGCGATCGCCCAGGTAGTCTTCGTAACTTCGGCCGCGCTTGTAAGGCAGGTGCGCGAGTTCCATCGGGGCCACGGTGCCATCGACAATCAGCGCCGAGCCGAGTCCGGTGCCCAAGCCTAAAAAGAGCATGCGTCCGCCTTCGTAGCTGCCGATCGCCTGCATCGCGGCATCGTTCATCAGCAGTGTGGGCCGGCCAAAGGTTTTGCGAAAATCAAAGCCTACCCAGCCACGCCCGAGATTGTAGGGTTCAGCGACGATCTTGCCGTGGACCACGACGCCCGGGTAGCCAATGGAAACGGCCTCATATTGCCAATCGCCGGTAAGCTTGTGTATTTGCGCAACCATCTGGCGCGGCGTCAAGGTGGGCCCGGATTCAAACACGCGGGTTTCGCGCCGCCCCGATACGCGGATTTTCACGTGCGTGCCGCCGACATCGATGGCGAGCACCCGCCGCCGGGGATTTCTTGGCATGAACCCACAATAGCGCACCGGGAGCCTGCCCAGATAGATCCCTGGGGGTTAGCGCGTCTGGCGTATGTGCTGACATAATGGGGCCATGGAAAATCGAGCATTCATGAGCAGGCGCCGATGAGCCTTGAGCCGATGGAATGGGTCCAATCGAAGATAGCCTATCTCGAGCAAGCGGTCGCCGAGATCAGCGATGTGGTGTTCCGCCAGCACCGCGAAATTCAGTCGCTGCAAGCGCAGCTGAAAGCGATCCGAGAGCGGTTGGCCGGCGTGCCCTCCGAGGAGCCGCGCACCTCGGAGCAGGAGCGGCCGCCGCATTACTGATGTCATCAGCACAGGATCCGATCGACTGGATCGATGTGGCTGCCGGCCAGCCGCAACGCCCATTTCTGCAATTGCCGCAGGGCCGCGGATTCAGCTACGCAGCGCTGCTCGAGCAATCCGGACGAATCGCCTCTGCACTGATCGAGCGCGGCGTCGGACCCGGCGACCGCGTGGCTGCGCAAATCGACAAATCCGCCGACGCTATTTTTCTTTACATCGCCTGCCTGCGCTTAGGCGCGGTGTTCGTGCCCATCAATGTTGCGAACACCCCCAATGAAGTCGAGTATTTTTTGGCCGATTCGCAGCCGCGGCTCGCCGTCATCCGGCCGCAGGATGAGAACTTGATCGAACCGCTGGCGCGGCGGGCTAAAGTGGCCGGCATCGACACGATGGACGCGGACGGCGGTGGCTCTTTGCTCAAGGTGGCCGCCAGGTCGGGTGCGGATTTTGAATCGCCGCGCGCGCCGGAGCCTGGCTCGATCGCGGCAATCATTTACACCTCAGGCACCACGGGCCGCGCCAAGGGCGCGATGCTGACCCGCGCCAACCTCGCGTCGAACGCAGCCGCGTTGGCGGAAGGCTGGCGCTTCAGCGGCGACGATGTGCTGCTGCACACATTGCCGTTGTTTCACATTCACGGTTTATTCGTGGCGATCAACACCGTGCTCGCTTCGATGGCGAGCGTGTTGCTGTTGCCGACATTCGACGCTGCCGAGGCGCTGGCATGCTTTCCGCGGGCGACGGTTTACATGGGTGTGCCGACGCATTACACGCGCCTGCTGCAGCAAAGAGCTCTGGGCAGAGGGACGACAGCGAGGATGCGCCTGTTCGTTTCGGGTTCCGCGCCGTTGCCGGCGGAGACGCAGCGCGAATTCCTGCAGCGCACCGGACATGCGATCCTGGAGCGTTACGGCATGTCGGAGACCCTGATCAACGCGTCGAATCCCTACGACGGGAGGCGATTGCCCGGTTCGGTCGGTCCGCCGCTGAACGGCACCTCGATGCGCGTGGCGAATGCTGAGACCGGTGCGATCGATATCGAGCCGGATGTCATCGGCACCCTTGAGGTCAAGGGCCCGAATGTGTTCGCGGGCTATTGGCGCGACGAGCAGAAGACGCGGGGCGAATTCAGCGCGGATGGCTGGTTCAAGACCGGCGACATCGGCCGCATCGATGGCAACGGCTACGTGCATATCGTCGGGCGGGCCAAGGACCTCGTGATCAGCGGCGGTTATAATGTCTATCCGAAGGAGGTGGAAAGCGAACTGGACGCCGTGCAGGGCGTTCTGGAAAGCGCGGTGTTCGGCGTCCCGCATCCGGATTTTGGCGAAGGCGTCACTGCCGTCGTCGTGGCCAAGCCCGGAGCGATCCTCTCGGAGGAGACGATCGTTGCATCCGTCAAGCCGCGGTTGGCCGGCTACAAAGTACCGAAACGAATCCTTCTGGTCGACGAGCTGCCGCGAAACAGCATGGGCAAAGTGCAGAAAAATACGCTGCGCAAAATCTTTGCGGCGATCTATGCCGATCGATGACCGCGAGCAGAGCATCGCTCCCATGGTTGTCGCCGCCGGCCCTGGTATTTTCCGCGCTAATCAGGGAACCTGAGAGCGCTGCGCAGGTTCAAACCCTCATTCGCGAATCGCCTACTTAAGGATCTCGTCCCATGGATCAGAAAGCTGCCCCGCCGCTCCACGAGCAACATGCGAGGTATCAGCCGGCCGCGGCCGCACGCGAGTACGTGCCCGTGCCGGTCTCGCCGGACCCCGCGATGCGGGCGGCTCGAGAGGCCGTCAGCTCGAGCTCGGTGTGGATTCGTCCGCTGCAGCAGGAGATAGCGCGGGTCATCGTCGGGCAGAGGCATTTGTTGGACCGGCTGCTGATTGCGCTGCTCACGAATGGACACGTTTTGCTGGAAGGCGTGCCTGGATTGGCCAAGACACTCGCGCTGAAGACGCTGGCGAGCTGCATCGCGCTGCATTTCAAGCGCCTGCAGTTCACGCCCGATATGCTTCCCGCCGACATCGTCGGAACCATGATCTACAACCCGCAGGATGGCGCATTTCGCACCAAGCATGGGCCGATTTTCAGCAATCTCATCCTTGCCGATGAAATCAACCGGGCGCCTGCCAAGGTGCAGAGCGCGTTGCTGGAAGCCATGCAGGAGCGCCAGGTGACGATCGGCGACGAAACTTACGCGCTGCCGAATCCGTTCCTGGTGTTGGCCACGCAAAATCCGCTGGAACAGGAAGGGACTTATCCTTTGCCGGAGGCGCAAATCGACCGGTTCATGATGAAGGTGACCGTCACCTATCCGAACCGCGCAGAGGAACGCGCAATTCTCGACGCCATGGCGACGACCGAGGCGATGCTCGTTCCCCGGGCGGTGGTGAGCGCCGCGCAGATCGTCGAGGCTCGTCATGTCGTCAACACCCTGTATGTGGATGACAAGATACGCGATTACATCGTGGATCTGGTGCTGGCGACGCGTCCGCCGCTCGCGGCCGGGCTGAATTTGAACGGTTACATCCAGAACGGCGCGTCGCCGCGCGCCACCATCGCATTGACCCTCGGCGCGCGTGCCATGGCATTCTTGAACGGCCGGCACTTCGTCATTCCGCAGGATGTCAAATCAATCGCGCTCGATGTGCTGCGCCATCGCGTCTCGGTCACGTACGAGGCGGAGGCCGAGAATATCTCCTCCGAGAATGTCATCGAGAAGATCCTCAATACCCTGCCGGTGCCGTAGTGGCGCAGGAGGGCGCCAAGTCCCACAAGGCCATCATGAGCGGCATGCGCCAGCTCGAGATTCGCACGCGGCGCATGGTCAATGACAGCCTGGCGGGATCGTATCATTCGGTTTTCAAGGGCCGCGGCATGGATTTCGATGAAGTGCGCGAATACAGCCCCGGCGACGAGGTGCGAACCATCGATTGGAATGTAACGGCGCGCGCCGGCAGGCCCTTCGTCAAGAAATTCACCGAGGAACGCGAACTCACCATCTTTCTGTTGGTCGATATCAGCGCATCCGGAAATTTTGGATCCGGCGCCTTGAGCAAACGCGACCTGGCCGCGGAACTCGCGAGTGTCTTGGCATTCTCCGCCATTCGCAACAGCGACAAAGTCGGCTTGCTCCTGTATACCGACCGCGTCGAACGATACTTGCCGCCAAAAAAGGGCCGGCGCCATGTTTTGCGCGTGGTCAGAGATATCCTCTATCACACGCCTGAGGCCACCGGGACCGATACGGTCAAGGCGCTTGACGTTGCGAACCGGCTTCTGCACCGGCGCGCGGTGGTCTTCCTGATCTCAGATTTCGAGACGCCGATGAATCCCGCCGCCGCGCGCTTCGAACTGCGCCGCGCCATGCGCCGCACCAACCGCCGTCACGATTTGATCGCGGTGCACGTTGAGGATCCTCGCGAGAAGGAGCTTCCGGACGTGGGTATCGTGGCGCTGGAGGATGCGGAAAGCGGGGAGGTGATCGAACTCGACACCGCCAGCCCCAAGATCCGCAGGCGCTTCAAGGAACTGTCTCTGGAAAGAGCGCGGCGTCTGGTAAGCGATTTCCGCTCAGAAGGCATCGACACCCTGCAATTGCAGACGGATGCGCCCTATATGCCCGCTCTACAGCGATTCTTCAAGACTCGAGAACGCAGGCGCACATGAGGAGACGGGACCTCGGCGGGCGCGCCCCATGGGCTGCGGCATGGGTCGGACTGATGGCCGACGTGTTGGCACATGCAGCGCCGGTGGCGGAGGACATTCGCGACATCCGCGGCCCAAGATACATCCAGCCCGGCTGGGTTTTGCCTGCGCTCATCGGTGCCGCAGCGCTCATTGCCTTGAGTGTCTATGGCTGGTGGCGTCGGCACCGCCGGCGCGCCGCTGCGGTTTTGCCGACGCATGAGATGGCGCTGCGGCGCCTGGAGGACATCCGCGCGCTCATGCAACCCGCCGGCGCGCGGGAATTCTGCACTGCCGTATCCGATATCGTCCGCCGTTACATTGAGCAGAAGTTCGACATCACGGCTACCCGCCGGACCACGGAGGAGTTTCTGCGCGAGCTGCTGCAGAGTTCGAACGCAGCGCTCGCCCGGCATCGAGGACTGCTGGCGGAATTTCTCGAGCAATGCGACTTCGTGAAATTTGCCGCGCTGTCGCTGACCATGCAGAACATGGAATCCTTGCGCCAGAGCGCGCGCGCATTCGTGCTGGCAACCGCCGAACCGGAGAAAACAGCTTCGGCCGGGAAGACTCATGACTCGATTCCTGCAACCTGAGTGGCTGTGGCTGCTGGCGCTGTTGCCGGTTGTGCTGCTTTGGCGGGGGCGGCGCGGTCCGGTTGCGGCCATTGAATACTCCGATGTCAGCCTGGCGCGTGAAGCGGCGCGGCGCGGCCGCAGCCGGGTCGGCCTCCTGATATGGCTGCTGCCGATTTTGGCGGGCGCATTGATGATAGTCGGGCTGGCGCGGCCGCAGCGCGCTCACGGCCGTACCGAAGTGACCGCCGACGGTATCGATATCGTGCTCGATTTGGACGTCTCAGGTTCGATGCAGGCGCTCGACTTTCGGATCGGCAATCGTCGCGTGAATCGCATCGAAGTGGTCAAATCCGTGGTGTCGAAATTCATCGATGAACGGCCCGACGATCGCATCGGCATCATCGCGTTCGCGGGAGCCCCCTATCTTGTCAGTCCCATCACGCTCGATCACGATTGGCTGCAGCAAAACCTCGAGCGGGTCACCGTCGGCGGCGCCGACGACGGCACGGCGATCGGCTCAGCCATCGCGGCCAGCGTCAACCGACTGCGCCTGACGCAGGCCAAGTCGAAACTGGTGATTTTGCTCACCGACGGCGTGAACAACACGGGGAAGATCTCTCCCATCGCCGCCGCGGAGGCGGCGCGGGCCATGGGCGTCAAGATATATACCATCGGCGTTGGCGTGCGCGGCGCAGCACCCATCCCGGTCCGGGATGCGGCCGGAAACGCCCGTTTGGTCATGGCCAAGGTTGACGTGGACGAGAAGACACTGCAAACGGTGGCCGACGAGACGGGCGGGAAATTTTATCGTGCAACGGATACCGATTCATTGCAGCAGATTTACCGGCAGATCAATCTCTTCGAAAAAACGGCGCAAACGGTGCATAAATTCGAGCATACCGAAGAGCTGTATCCCTGGGCGCTGATCCCCGCGCTGGGCATTCTCGGCTTGAGCCTGTTGCTGCAACAGACACGCCTGCGGAGGCTGCCGTGAGATTTGCCGGCCCTGGGTGGCTGGCGGCGGGGATCGCGGGCGCGGTTGCACTCCTGTGGTTGTGGCGCCGCTACGACGCGCGCCAACACGCGGCGCTTGCCAAATTCGTGTCGGCGCATCTGCGCCGCCAATTGACCCGGTCGGTATCGCCGGCCCGGCGGCGGCTGCAGCGCGGCTTGTTCCTGGGCGCGCTGCTGGGTCTGTTCGCCGCGCTGGCAGGTCCACAAGTGGGGTTCCATTGGGAGCAAGTCAACCGCCGCGGCAATGAAATTATTTTTGCGATCGACACCTCGCGCAGCATGCTGACGCCCGACGTCAAGCCCAACCGGCTCGCCCGCGCGCAACTCGCGATCGACGATTTCGCCCGGAAACTGCAGGGCGATGCCGTGGGTATCGTGGCGTTCGCCGGCACCGCATTTCTAGCCTGTCCGCTCACGCTGGATTACGGAGCCTTTCATGAGTCCTTGGGCGCCATCGATACCGACACGATTCCGCGCGGCGGCACCAATATTTCGAGCGCCATCCAAGCCGCGCAGGAGGCGCTGCGCCGACGTCCCGGCAGCGATAAGATATTGATTCTAGTGACCGACGGCGAAGATCTGGAGGGCGGCGCCTTCGAGACAGCGGAAGCGGCAGCCAAAGAGGACGGCCTCAAAATCTACACGGTGGGCGTGGGAACGGCAGCCGGAGATTTGATCCCGATCCCTGCGCAGCAAGGTGGCGGATTCGTGCAGGATGATTCCGGCGCGTTCGTGCAGTCGCGGCTCGATGAGCAGGGACTTAAAGCCATCGCGGGCGCGACGGGCGGATTCTATGTGCCGCTGGGTACGCGAGCCGAAGGGCTGGAATTGATATTCCAGACCGTCTTAGGTTCGATTGCGAAACACGATCTAGCGTCGCGGCAGCAAAAAATATACATCGAGCGCTATCAATGGCCGCTGGCGGCATCCCTCACGATGCTGTTGTGCAGTCTTCTCATCGGTTCGCGCCGTCGCAGCAGGGCGCCGGCCTTGGCGCTCGCCGCCGCGCTGTTGCTGCCGGCTCTTGGGCTTCCCGCCGTGCAGGCAGCGCCGCTGCTCGATGCCAAGGGACCGGTGCTGGAGTACAACGCCGGGACGTCGCAGTACCGGGCCGGACAATTTCCCCAAGCCGCGCAGTCGTTCCAGCAATCGATCAGCCATGCGCCATCCGAGGACCCCAGGCGATTGGCGATCCAAGAAGATGCCTATTACAACCTCGGCAATACCCTGTACCGATCCGGGCAAAAGACCGAACGGACCTCTCCGCAGGAAACTCTGCAGAAATGGAGCGATGCGGTCAAGGCCTACGAAACGGCGTTGCAATTGCGCGCGGATGATGCCGACGTCAAATTCAATCGCGATTTGGTGAAGCGCAAGATCGAGGAATTGACGCAGCAGCAGAATCAAAGCAACCGGAATAAAAATCAAGACAAGGATCAAAACAAGGCACAAAGTCAAAACAAGAGTCAAGGCAAAGACAAAGACCACGATCCGAGCCAGGACGACCCGCGCCGGAACCAACAAAACAAAGACCCCGGGCAGGCGCGGCAGCAAGAATCGAAACCAGGCCAGGGCCAGGCGCCGCCGCAATCCAACGGCGGCGAACCAGAGGCGCGCAGCGCGGACAATCAGCGTCTTCCAGGACAGATGACGCGCGAAGAAGCCCGCGAGCTCTTGGATTCGGTGAAAGGGGACGAGCACCAATCAATGGCGATTCCATGGGCGCAACGGGGCGCCGTGCAGCCGCCGGACAAGCCTTTCAAGAACTGGTGATGAGCAGGTACCTTCAGCTCGCTTGGCTGGTGACTGCGGTCGTGCTGGGTTCATTTGCGGCTTCGGCCGCGTTGGCGGACGATCCGTTGGTCTACGCGACCATACAGCCCGCGCAAATCGCGCTGGGCGATTCCGCGCAGTTGACTATCACGAATTTGGGCGATGGTACCAACCCCATCACTCTGCCGGCCGTTTCCGGTTTGAAATTTGAAGTGATCGCGCGCACGCGCGAAATGCAAATCATCAACGGAACGATGCTGCCGTCGAGCTCGATCGTGCTGCGGGTGACGCCGCAAATTGCCGGCATTTTCACCATTCCTGCCGTGACTCCGAAAGCCCAACCCCTCGTGCTGCAGGTTGCTGCGGCCCCGCAGGGCGCCGGACCCGCGCAGGCCGCGCCGCGTGCGCCGACTCCTCCGTCCATGCTATCGGGAGCATCGATACCCAAGGGCGTTCACTTGACCGACGACGGATCCGCCTATGTTCGCCTGAGCATCCCGAAGCGCGAGGTGTATGTTGGCGAGAGCGTTCCGATCGACATAGAGGTGGGCATGCGTTCCGGTTTCGTGTCTTCTCTGAACGGCCTGCCGAAGCTTACCGACGACAACTTCGCGCTCAACAACCTGTCGCACCAACCCGAACGCGCCGAGAAGCTGATCAACGGAGAGCCGTTTGTGGTGTTTACGTGGCGCAGCGTTCTCGCGGTGGTCAAGCCGGGCACTTTCGTACTTTCGGCCGAGGTGCCCCTCACCGTGAAAATCAGAACGCGGCCGCGGCGAGAATCGGAGCTCGACGATCGGTTTGGCGATCCTTTCTGGCAGAATGTATTCGGTGCGACGGTGCCCAAGGACATCGACGTCAAGAGTCCCCCGCAGGAGTTGAAGGCGCTTGAATTGCCGACCGACGGCCGTCCCGCAGATTTTCACGGCGCCATCGGCACCTTCAGTATCGCGAGCGATGTGTCTCCCGTCAAAGCCGACGTCGGCGATCCGCTGACCTTGCGCATGCGCATCACAGGATCGGGAAATTTTGACCGTGTCGACAGCAGCATGCTGGACCATCTCGATCAATGGAAGACGTATCCGCCGAAATCCTCGTTCAATACCAGCGATCCGGTCGGATTCAGCGGAATGAAGACTTTCGAGCAGCCGCTCATCGCGACGCAACCGGGTGCCCAAGTGCTGCCTGGATTGAGCTTCAGTTATTTTGATCCCAATGCGCGGCGCTATGAAACGTCCCTTGGCGCGCCCTTGAGCGTGTCGATTTCACCGTCGCCCGCCGACCGCCAGACGCCGCCTCGGTCGGTCCGGAGCGCCGGGCCTGGGAATGAATATGCTGCCGGATTGCGTCCCGATCATGTGGATACGGCAACCGCAACGCCCTCCCTCATTCCGCCGTACTTGCAACCCAGGTTTCTTGGAATTCCGTCCTTCATTGTAGTTGTGTTCGCGGCCGGGTGGGCGGGCGCGAGGCGTCGCCGCGCATCGAGGGAGGGCGAGCCTGCGTCCGGCCGGCCTTCGCCAAGGTCGGCCAAGCGCACGCTGGTGCAAATGCAAGCTGCGGCACGCGCCGGGAACGCTGCCGCATTTTTCGATTCCGCACGAACGGCGCTGCAAGCATTGCTGGCAACACGCTGGCAGATCGAGCCTGACGACGTCACGACGGCCGAGGTGCAAGCCCGCATCGGGGCACAGCATGATATTCACCAGTTGTTTGCCCTGGCGGATGAATCGAAGTATTCCGGAGGCGAACTCAACGCCACCGATTTCGCGCGATGGCTGCGCACCGTCCGTCAACTGCTGACGAATGGGAGAGCCATATGACCGCACGGGCCGCATCGCTCGCTCTCTGCCTGCTGCTCGGCGCCGTGCACGTGCACGCCGAGGCGGATCCGAGCGGCTACTCTGCCGCGGCCCTCTACAACCTTGCGAATTCTTATGCGCGCATGGGCAAGCCGGGAATGGCGATTCTGAACTACGAACGCGCGAGCTTGCTATCGGCCGACGATGCCGATATTGAGGCCAATCTGCAGTTCGTCCGCGCTTCGGCGCATGTGCCTCCCGAGACGCGCGGCACCTTCGATCGTATCGCCAGATTTGCCAGGCCGCTCGTGCTGGCGTGGGTGGGCGCGTTCGGATTAGGCGTGATCGGGGCAAGCATGATCGGCGCGCAACTGTCGCCGCGGTATCGGCTATGGCGGGTCGGCGCCATGTTGCTGGGCGTGTCGATGCTCGGTTTGACGATCTGCAACGCAGTGGCGGTATGGCCCATGTTGCACGAAGGAGTCGTGATCACCGCCGCGACGCCCGTTCGCGTCTCGCCGGTGCCCATGGGCGATCCCCTGTTTACCCTGACGGAGGGTGAGACGGTGAAAATTGCAGCGGAGCACGACTCCTTCGCGCTCATTGAAACGCGCGCGGGCCGCACCGGCTGGGTGGCGCACTCCAGTCTCGCGGCCATCGTGCCACGGAAGTAACGGCTGACCGGGCGTGAGCACGGCGGAAGCGGCGATAGCTTGCGCAACGGTGTAAAGTCCTACTGCAAGGGGTGCTGAGCACGTGACAGATCCCGCAATGAGAAGTACACGCACCGCACCGGAAGCCAAGACCGTCCAATTAGGCTTCCTGCGGCAGCTGTCTCTGATGATCCGGGCGATCTCGAACTCGCCCGCGGGCCGGAAGATCGTCAATTTGTTGGTGGCGCTCGTCGCCGTCATCGTCGCCACCGCCTACGGCCAGATTCGCCTCAATAGTTGGAACAAGCCGTTCTACGACGCGCTGTCGCGCCGGGATTTTCGCGATTTTCTATTCCAACTGGGCGTCTTTTTCATCATTGCAGGATGCATCCTGGCTCTCAATGTGCTGCAGAGATGGCTCGGAGAGATGCTGCAAGTCAGGTTGCGCGAGGGCCTGGTTCGAAGTCTATTGCGCGATTGGCTGCGCCCCCGCCGCGCATTTTGGCTCGCCAACACGGGCGCGATGGGTGTCAATCCGGATCAGCGCATTCACGAAGATGCGCGAAAGCTGTGCGAGCTCTCTGCCAGTCTGGGGATCGGACTGTTTCAGGCGTCCATTTTGTTGGTGACGTTTGCCGGCATTCTGTGGGGACTGTCGAGCAACTTCAGCATCCACATACAGGATCGGGACTACTTGATCCCCGGCTTCATGCTCTGGGCGGCAATTGTGTACGCAAGCGGCGGCTCGTTGCTGAGCTACTGGGTTGGCCGAGGGCTCATCAACCGCAACGCCGAACGCTATGCGCGCGAAGCGGACCTGCGTTTTTCATTGGTGCGCGTCAACGAGCATGTCGATGCCATTTCGCTCGCCGCGGGCGAGCACGATGAGCGGCGCCGCATCGAGCGGCGGCTGCTGGACGTGCTTCGCGCGACTCACCGCATCGTATGGGGCCATACCAATCTCGAATGGGTTACCGCCGGGTTCGGCTGGGTCACCATCGTGGCGCCGATACTGGTGGCCGCGCCGCTTTATTTCTCGGGAAAGGTTTCATTCGGCGGCATGATGATGGCCGCAGGCGCCTTCACCCAGGCGCAATCGTCGCTGCGCTGGTTCATCGATAATTTCAGCGTCATCGCCGATTGGCGCGCGACCTTGCTGCGGGTCGCAAATTTCCGCCATGCCGTCATCACCACGGATGAGCCTCGCGGCTTTGAAAGCCGGATCGTGTATGAGGAGGGCGATCCCGGCAGAATTAGGATCGAGAACCTCCAAAGCGTATCGGCCGCCCATGCCGACATGCTCAAGGAATCGAAAGTAGCCATCGAGGCCGGCGCGCGCGTCTTGGTGCTCGGCGCGCCGGGAACGGGCAAGACCCAGCTTTTCCGCGCGCTGGCGGGCCTGTGGCCCTGGGGTTCGGGCCGCATCACCCGTCCGCAGGGCGAGCAGATGTTCTATCTGCCGCGAGGCACACCTTACCTGCCCCGGGGGAGCTTGCGAGAAGTGCTTGCGTATCCCTTGAAGGCGGGGAATTTCAGTGCCGGCGCCTTTACCCGGTCCCTGTTTCGCCTGGGGCTCGAGCGGCTTGCGCCGCTGCTCGATGAGACGCGCCGCTGGGATCGAGAGCTGAGTCAGGACGAACAGCTCTGCCTGGTGTTTGCGCGGATCTTGATTCAGACGCCGCCTTGGGTGCTCATGGACGGAACGTTTGGTGCGCTCGACGACGATGTGCTCGAACTGGTCATCGACATCTTCACCAAGGAGCTCAAAGGTACCGGCATCATCCATATCGGCGGCTCCGGGGAAGCACATGGTCTGTTTTCAGCGGTGCTGCATCTCATCAAGGCACCCAGACAGGCCTCGATGGCAGACGCCCGATGAGGCCTACAGCGCATCGAACTTGGTGCTCCAACATCGTGAGAATCGCGCCGATATGGCTGTCCCTGACGGCCGTGCCGGCCGGGGCTGCCGAGGACTTTGATTTTCGCGCACCGCCAACACCCACGGACCGCGCGGCCGCCGCGGCCGTGAGCGATCTGGCGGCGCGCCTGATTCCCGTCTATCAGGATCCCGACCCGGAACGCTATCTTGCAAATCTATCGGCGCTGCAGCTGGCTGTCGGGGAGTTCGCGGCTGCGGACATATCGCGGCAATCGCTGCGCGAGCGGCGGCGAAAATCAGATTTTGGGCACCCGGTCAGCCGGGCGATGGTGTTCGACATCTACGCCCATGCCAAGGCGCTCGAGATCGAGAATAAAGTCACCTTCGCCGAGGCATTCGCGGTTTCATACCGCGAGACGATTCGACGCCTGGTGGATCGCGACGCCTTCGCCGTCACACGCTGGTTGGGCGCCTCACCGCTCCTGTACCGGGATGCGCTGCAAAGGGCATTCGATCAAGATCGAGCCAACGACAGCATTGAAGAATCCGAAGCCATCGAACTGATCTGGAAGTATGCCGCCTTCGATGCCTATCGATCCTTTGGCGCGATGGTCGTGCTGCTGAATGCGGAAGATGATCGTCGGCGCTACACGACCGACAGCGGCATCCTGCTTCAGACCCCGGATGGCGCGAGCATCCCGGTCACCGTGATTCGTCCGAGTAGCCCGGGCAAACCTCTGCCGGCCTTGCTCGAGGTGACGGGACGCGATGCCGCGACTTACGCAAAGGAATGCGCCGCCCACGGCTATGCGGGCGTCGTCGCCTATACCGCTGAGAAACGCCGATCCTCCGCGGGAATCGATCCTTTTGAATTCACCGGTGCCGACGCGCGCCAGGTGATCGATTGGATTGCCAAACAATCCTGGAACGATGGGCGCGTGGGAATGTACGGGGATGGCTATGGCGGTTATGCGTCGTGGGCGGCCGCCAAGCGGCTGCCTGCCGCGCTCAAGGCCATCGCCACCTCGGTGGCGTTCGCACCGGGAGTCAGTTTCCCGATGGCCGGAAATATTTATCAAAACGCGGCGTACGGATGGTCGCTGCAGATGACCGACTCCGCTCGAGCGGACGATCCTGTCGAGGATGCTCAGCAGTGGCCGGCGCTCAACGAAAAATGGTATCGCAGCGGCAGGAGCTACCGCGATCTGGGCAGGTTGCACGGAAAGCGAAATCCGGTTTTCATCCGCTGGCTAAATCACCCAAGCTATGACGCGTATTGGCAAAATTTCATCCCCGACGGGAAGCAGTTCGCGCATATCATGATTCCTGTGCTGACGATGAGCGGGTATTACGCCGCAAGCGAACCCGGCGATCTGTACTACTACACTCAGCATCACCGGTTCAATCCGCATGCCAACCATACGCTGCTCATCGGTCCTTATGACGAGGGGATGCTGCGGGTTGGCGCGTCCGCCAGTCTGCGCGGCTATCAAGTCGACTCGACGGCGCTCATCGATTTTCGCGAGCTGCGCTATCAATGGTTCAATCATGTTTTCAAAGAGGCGGCCCTGCCGGCCTTGCTGTCCGACAGCATCAACTACGAGGTCATGGGCGCCAACGAATGGCGGCACGCGCCGTCACTTGAAGCGATGGCGGATGGATCCTTAAGGTACTTTCTGGAGGGAGCGGCCTCCGGTGCGAATCACCGCCTGAGCTTGCACAAGCGAACGAAGGATGCGTTCGTCGGGCAGACCACGAGCTTGACCGATCGCAAGGACGCTGCCTGGACGCCGCCCGCGGATCTGATCAGCAAGAGCCTTGTCCCGCGTCACGGCGCAATTTTCGTGAGCGATCCGTTGAGCAAGCCTGCGACAGTCAACGGCTCGTTCACGGGGCGTCTTGATTTCGCGGTCAACAAGATGGATATGGACTTGAACATCTCTTTGTACGAGCTGCTGCCCAGCGGCGACTACCTACGGCTGTTTGCCCCGACATACGAGATCCGCGCGAGCTATGCGCAGGACCGCGCGCATCGGCACCTGCTCAAGGCGGGCGAGCGCCAAACGCTCTCGTTCAAGAGTGAACGGATCACCAGCCGCCGGCTATTGCCCGGCAGCCGCATCGCCGTCGTGCTCGGTGTCGGCAAACGGCCGGATCGCGAGATCAACTATGGCACCGGCGGCGATGTGAGCGAGGAATCGATCGCTGACGGTAGAATTCCGCTCAAGATCCAGTGGTACAACGATAGCTACGTCGACATCCCGGTGCACAAATGAATCAGTGACCTGGCCGCCGCAGGGTTGAGCACTTTGTGACCGCCGATGACGTAGAGATAGACATCTCGTGGTTGATTGTCGGTTTTATGGGCTTCGGCGTGCTCGAGGTCAGCCGGTGCTCCGCCGGCAGCCCACGCGCATGCGCGCGCGGCCCAAAGCTCCAGTGAGGAATCGGGATAGCCGGCTGCCTCGGTCGCGCGTGTACCCATGATGCGCGCGTAAACGAAAGGCGCGGTCAGATCGGCGATCTGCGGGTATTTGGAGTCGCCTGCGACCACCACCGCAACGCCGTGCTGGCGCGCGAGCGCGATGAATTCCGGGCTGCGAAAGCTTGCATGGCGAACCTCTACGGCGTGGCGCAGCGGCCGGCCGGCCGCCTCGCGCGGCAGAAGCTTCAGGAACGCGTCGAAATCGCCGGGGTCGAATTTCTTGGTCGGCAAAAATTGCCAGTTGATCGGGCCAAGCTTTTCCTTGAGCTCCGTCACGCCGCTCTTGAAGAATCGTGCGATGGTGCCGCCGGCCTCGGCAAGCACCGTGCGATTCATGGCGAAGCGCGGTGCCTTGAGCGAAAAGACGAAATCATCGGGCGTTTCATCGTGCCATTTCGCGTAGCTCGCCGGCTTTTGCGACCCGTAGTAGGTGCCGTTGACCTCGATTGAAGTGAGCTGGCGGCTGGCATGCTCGAGCTCGCGCTTTTGCGGGAGACCCTCAGGATAAAAGGTTCCGCGCCAGGGTTCGTAGGTCCAGCCACCGACGCCGATGCGAATTGCCCCCGCCGCGGCACTGCGCTCATGCATGCGATCACGCGACCAGTGCGTTCAGGTAGCTGAAGCTGATGCCGACGGATTCGAGCCGCGGTTTGCTGAACGGCGGTTCCTGCTCCACGTAGAACTGGCGCACGTTCGCCGCGTACGCCTTGCTCAACAAACTCCTCCAATCGATCGTGCCTTGTCCCACCTCACAGGGATCGAGCTGCAGGCTGAAGTTGGGGCGCGTGCTGGCTTTGACGTCCTTGACATGCATCGCGGTGAATCGGCCCGGATGGGCGGACAACCATGCCGCCGGATCGGCGCCTGCGGCCACCACCCATCCTGCGTCCATTTCGAAGCTGACGAGCGCGGGATCAGTCCCTTGCAACAAGAGAGCCAGTCCGGTGCTGTCGCCGGCCGGCGCGAGTTCCACGTTGTGATTGTGGTAGGCGAACCGCAGCCCGTGTCGCTTCAGCGCCGCGGCTTTCTCATTGAGGTAATCCGCATTCCATTTCCAGTCATCCTGCGTCATCGAGGCGCCGAGGCGCGCCAGCATGCTGCCGCTTCCTTCGCGCGGCAGCGGCTGCAACGAGAAGCGTTCGGGAACGGTGAAGATGGGGCACACAATCGTGCCCGTCCGGAGAGTATGGGCGGCCTCGGCCAGCTTGCCCGGCTCCTCGAGGCTCACACCGGTCTTGGCGCGTGGCGGAACGTGCATTGACGGGCATTGCAGCCGCGTGTGATCGAGCGACTGGCGCCACTGGGCGGCGGTACGGTCCGCCAGGCCCGCCGGCTCGACGGCTCGATAGCCGATTTTCGACACCGCCGCCAAGGTGCCCTCGAAATCGCGATTTAGATCATCGCCCACCGTATAAAGCTGCAGCCCTATGCTTACGCCGGTGCGCCGAAAAAAAGGTCGAGCATCGACAGCACCGACCGCCTGAACGCCGCCCAACAAGGCTGCTACCAAAAAATCCCGTCGCGACAAGCTCAGCATCGTCCCCCCAAGCTGCATGTGGCAGATGTTAGTGCATATTCTGCCGTGCAGCGCGCGCGCGCGGCGCGCGTCCGCCGCCGTGTCGACTCGCATACCAGCGGTTGCGACGAGGATATATATGTTATATATCAATTACAGCAATGCCAATCGGTGCCCAAGACCATCTCGACGGACTGTATGGCCGGCAACGGTTGTTGTCGGCAGAAGCCTCGCGCCTCGAATCCGAACGCGACCTGCTCGGCAAAAATTCCGATCGCCGTTACATCCTTGAACTGGAGATTGTCGCCTTGCGCGAAGAGGCGAGCCGGATCAGTGCTCGAATTGCCGACGTCCTCGAACGGGATCTGCAGCGGTAACGGTGCAACTTTTATTGCCCAGCCGGGTTTTGCATGATTGATGGGCAACAGCGGGAGAGCAGTGCAATGACCCCTCCATATGACCGAACCCTCGTGCACTCAGCGTAAGTTCCTTGAAAGGCTCGGTCCGCCCGCATACCGGCGACGGTTCCATTGAGGGCAGCGATCTGGATGGCCAATGCGATGCGATGTCCGGCGATGGGCGCATCCGCCTCACCGGACGGTTCGATGTGCTGAGCGCCCGCAGCGGCGATGGCAGCGTCACAGTGGAAGCGCACCACGGGTCGAAGTTGGAATCGGTTTGGAACATCAGTTCGGGCGACGGCGGCATTGAGGTAGCGCTGCCCGCGGATCTGCCCGTGAATATCGATGCGAGCACAGGCGACGGCTCCATTCATCTGAGGGAGGCGTAAGACCGCCTAAATTCGCCCACATCGAGTTTCGTCCGCGATTTAGGGGAAAGCCTGAATCCATTCGCGGGAGACCCTCACAATGGCATCGTAAGGCGGCAGTGCGAATTTCCTTTATATAGGGTGAGATTTCCTTTATATAAAGTGAGAAAGGGGTCTGCGTTTTTCAAGTTGATACACGCCACGGTAACGTCCTTAGCTCTCGGCAAGGGATGCTTCGATGATGCTGACTCGCGCGACGGATTGCCAATGTAGGGCCGCACCCGGCGTTGCCGCCGGTGCGATCGCTCTTTGCATTTTTGCATCCGTTTCCAGATCGAATGCGGCGCCCATTGCCGAGGGCGATATCTTTTCCATGAATTCACTCAAGACCTTGAGCATCGAGGACTTGATGAATATTGAAATCACTTCCGTGTCCAAAACGCGGGAGTCCCTGATCGATGCCGCTGCCGCGATTTATGTCATCACGCGCGAGGAAATCTTGAATTCCGGCGCCAGAAGCTTGCCCGACATTTTGCGCCTGGCCCCGAATCTCCAGGTGGCCCAGATCACCTCGAGCAGCTTCGCAATCTCGGCGCGCGGCTTCAACGGCCCGGCTGCCTCGAAGCTGTTGGTGCTCATCGACGGGCGCAGCGTCTATACCCCTTACCATTCCGGCGTGTCGTGGGATGTCCAGGATGTGTTGCCGGAGGACATCGAACGGATTGAAGTCATCAGCGGTCCCGGCGCCACCCTCTGGGGCGCCAACGCGGTGAACGGGGTCATCAACATCACGACGCGCAAGGCCGCCGAAACAGCGGGCGCATCGCTGCGCTTGGGCGGCGGGAACCTTGAACAGCGAGGCAGCGTCCAATATGGGGGTCAGGCGGGCAGCGCGGTGGCCTATCGCGCGTATGCGGAGTCATTTCACGACGGCCACGATATTACCGCCACCGGCCTGAACGCAAACGACGCATGGCATAAGTCTCAAGGGGGATTTCGTCTCGATTGGATGCCGACAGGGGATCTGGTGACGTTGCAGGGCGACATCTACAGGGGTTCGGAAGATAAACTGCATGCTTCGGATCAGGCGGTTTCCGGTCACAACCTGCTTACGCGTTGGAACCACGCCTTCTCGGAGGCGTCCAGCCTGCAGATTCAGGCCTATTACGACTATGCCCGATTCTCGATCCCGGGCGTCGGATCCGACACGCTGCACTCCGATGACTTCGATTTCCAACATGCCTTCACCTGGGGAAGCCATCAGAGCATCGTATGGGGCGGTGGTGTCCGGTCCGAAGAAGACAATTTTCCGACCATGCTGTCGCGCACACAATTTCTGCTTTTTTCTCCGCAGCGGCGCACCTTGAACTATGCCAATGCGTTCATTCAGGACAACATAGCCTTGAGCCGAACGCTCAAGCTGATTCTCGGAACGAAATATGAGCATGACGCCTACACCCGCGCAGAGCCGCTCCCGGACGCCCGCCTTTCCTGGAAGGTATCCGACCGACATCTGCTCTGGACTGCCGTCTCACGGGCGGTCCGCGCGCCGTCCCGGTTGGACCGGGATCTGTTCGAAGTGGTGGGTCCCGTTGTGTACATCCGGGGTGGAAACTTTCAGGATGAAAAACTGACGGCATATGAATTTGGGTACCGCTCGCAACCCTCGCCGAAGAGTTCCGTGTCGGCCTCGGCGTTTTATAATGTGTACAGCGACCTGCGAAGCGCCGAATACTCGCCGGGCCCCGCACTGCCGGTGACGTTTGCCAATCGCATGGCGGGCCATACCTATGGCATCGAAGCCTGGGGCAACTACCAGATCCGCGAATGGTGGCGCGCGAGCATCGGGGGCAATTGGCTGCACGAGAACCTGCGTTTCGATCCAGGCAGCAGCGGCCTCGGGGGCGCCGCGCTCGCCGGTGATGATCCCAGCTACCAAATCGCACTGCGTTCGACGATGACATTGGTTCGCAACGGGTTGCTGTACGTGGAGTTGCGCCATATCGGCGCGCTGCCGAAACCCGCCTCGCCGGGCTACACCGACGTCAATGCCCATTTCAGTTGGACCTTCTCGCCCGCTGTCGCGCTGGCGCTCACCGGGGCAAACCTCATTCATCCACACCATCTGGAGTTCGGTACGGCGGGGGCGCCCCTGCAACTGGGGCCCACCGGTGTCGAGTCGGGCCGCAGCGTCTTCCTCGAGGTGCAATGCAAGCATTGACGGCCGTTCTTGCGCGCGTCACTCCGAACGCTTGGGCCAAGTGACTCGCAGGGATGTGCCGCGAGGCTCGAGGCGCACAATCTCGAAGGTTCCCTGCAGGCGCGCGGCCCGATGACGCATGCTGCGCAGTCCCAGACTCCCGCGCCGGGTGAAGCCGTCGGGCGACCCGACGCCGTCATCGCGGATCTCGAGCTGCCAATCGTGGCCGGCATCCTTCAGGCGCACGATGACGGAGCGGGCGCGACCGTGGCGAATGGCATTACGCATGGCCTCCCGCACAAGCTTCGCAAGCTCGCCCACGGCGATCCCGCTCAGCGGCTCACCCGACAGCGCTGTTACGTCCACTTGGATCGTCACCCCGTGCGCGGCTTGTAGCCGCGCCGCATGCAGCTGAAGAGCGCCTTGGAGGTCACTCGACTCCCGCTCGGCGCCGCCCGTCCGGTCCTCGGCCAGTGTCCGGGCCGCTTGTGAGGTCTCTTTGAGCAGTGTTGCGATGTGCTCGAGCTCGCGCGCGGCACCTGAATCGAGCTGCGCGACCGAATCGACGAGCGGCGCGAGAAGGAAGGACATGCCGGCGAGCTGCTGGCAGATGCCGTCGTGCAATTCGTAGGCCAAGCGCTCCCGTTCGCGAGCGATCGCCTCGGACTGTGCCAGCCGCGATTCGGACTCCACCTTGGCCACGTGCGCAGCGCGGCGGGACCTCTTGCCGTTTGGGTGATCCGCGACCGTCAGCGGGGGCATGATCGCGCCTCCCGACACGGCGATCAGAGACCGGAGCTCATCGGCAGGCATGGGTTTCGCAGCAATGAAACCCTGGAACTGCTGACACCCAAGGCGCAGCAGCTCGCGCAGCTCCCCTTGAGTCTCTACGCCCTCGGCGATGGCGACCATGTTGAGGGAGCGCGCCAGCGACAGGATCGTCGAGACGACGGCGAGGTTCCTGGGATTGACGTCCAGCTTGGTGATGAACGACCGGTCGATCTTGAGATACTCCACGGAGAGCTGCGTCAGGCGGCTCAGCGAGGAATAGCCGGTTCCGAAGTCATCGATCGCAATGCCCATGCCGGCCGCGGCGAGCCGATCGAGCGCGCTCGCCACTCCCGCCATACCGATCATCAGCCCGCTTTCCGTGATTTCCACATCGATGCGCCTACCGACAGCGACGACCGGTGCGATGGCGCTCAGCAGCCAATCGACAAACTCGCCGCGCTTGAGCTGCAGCGGGGAAACATTGACGGCGATGGGTATCGACGGCAGCCCGCGCGCATGCCAATCGAGAGTGTCGGCGACCGCCTGCTCGATCACCCATTGGCCGACATCGACCATGAGTCCTGACTCCTCCAATACCGGAATGACTCCTGCCGGCGAACGCAGCGTCCCGTCGGGATCTCTCCAGCGGAACAGCGCCTCGACACCGGCGATCCGGCCTGAGTGAAGATGTAGCTTCGGTTGGTAATGAAGCACAAGCTCCCTGCGTTCGACCGCGTTGCGCAGTTGTTGCTCCAGAGTCATCCGCTGGTGCAACACCGCGTTCATGCCCGCCGCGTACTTCAGATATCTCTCGCCATTTTCCTTGGCGCTCTTGATGGCGATTTCCGCTCCCTGTAGCAGCGCGTCTGCCGTTACCCCGTCGGCCGGATATTGAGCAGCGCCGATGCGGAGCGATATGCGAATCTGCTGGCCGTCAACCAGCAGCGGCCGCGCGAACAATCGCTTCATATCGACATCGATTTGAGCGATCGACGCATTGCCGGTGCGTACGCCGCTCGTCACCAGACTGAAGCTGCCGTTTCCGAGGTATGCGAGGTGGCTGGGGTCGGCGATCAAGGTCTTGAGGCGCTCGGCGACGAGTTGCGTGACCAGATCGCCGGCGTGCCGGCCGTACCGATCGTTGATCGCACCGAGCCGCTCGACATCGAGCGCAAGCACCACGAGCTCACGTGCATCGTTAGGTTCCGGGCCGCTCAGCGTGCGCGCGATTCGCTCGCAAAACAGTTCGCGACGTGCCAGGCCGGTCATCGGGTCGAAATACGCCAGGTATTCCGCGGCGTCCTCTTTCTCGATGTACTGAAGCGCGAACGACAGGCTGCCCGCCACCTGGCGCAGCAGGGACATTTCCTCCTCATCAAAGGCGTTCGGTTCCGATGAACCCAGGTCGAGGGCCCCGACGACCGTGCCATCCACCGACAACGGCCAGCACGAGAAGGCGCGCAAACCCCGCGCCAGCAGGCCCTGACGACCATAGACGGTACGCGAGGGGTCGGCCAAGTCATTGCAGATGACCGGGCGCGCCGTTACCAACGCCTCTTCCGTGAGACTCGAGAATGTCGCGGCGGTCGCGCGCAAGGTCACGGAGAATTCCGTCAGACAATCGATGCGAACTCCGGCTGACGCGACGCTTCGCGCCGTCGCGGTGCCGGGGTCGACCAGCAGTACGGTGGCCATCGCATAACCTCCTTGAGAGGCAGCGATTCGACACACCTCCTGCAGCAGCTCCGGACGGTCGCGGGTGCGCAGCACGGCCGCGTTGATGCTGCTCAGCATCATATGAATGCGGCTCAGTCGCTCGATACGCGCCGCCTGGAGCTTGCGCTCCGTGACGTCGCGATCCGTGCCACGATATCCCGTGACGAGTCCGCGTGAGTCAAAGAGCGCAAGAGCATGCCGCTCGAGCCAGCGGTAGCTGCCGTCGCGGTGCCTGATCCGCACGGTGGCGCTCGTCAGACGCCGTTCCTTTGCATCCGGCACGTGCAGCGCGCGTTCGATCTCAGCACGGTCGTCCTCATGCACGTGCGCCAAGTAGTGAGCGCCCAAGATCTCAGCATCGGTCCATCCCAGGATCGTCCGAGCGCTCGAGCTCGAAAAGACGTACCGTCCGTCCGCGTCGAGTTCCCAAATCCAATCCTGCGATGCCTCCACCAGATCGCGAAAACGCCGTCCAGTCTGCCGTGCAATTCGCCGTTCATCGCGATCCTCGAGGGCGCGAATGACCGCGGGCACGAGGCGCGCCAGGTTGCTCTTCAGGACGTAGTCCGTCGCTCCCGACTTCAACGCTTCGATCGCGCGTTCCTCACCGATCGTTCCAGAGAGGAAAATGAACGGGATATCGTGCGCGTGCGCGGTGGCGATCTCGAGCGCCGCAAGACCGTCGAACTGCTGCAATTTGAAATCGCAGAGGATGAGGTCTGGATCGCTCTCGAGGCTGCGTCGAAAATCATGCGCGGTCTCGACACGCTCGACGGTGCACGTCAAGCCGGCGCGCTGCAGTGCTCGCTCTGCCAGCATCAAGTCCGCCGCGACGTCTTCGACCGCGAGGATGCGGATCAGACGGGCCGTCACGACCCCGCTCACTAATTCGAGAGAGTCATGGGCAGCCAGCATCAATGCTTGCGGTCCAGGTGATCATGGCACCGCCCCCGGGCACGCTCGATAGCGAGTTTCTCATGCTGCGTATGGTCGGCGCCCGTCGTCCGCTGCGCTCGGAGCTTCTTGCGCTGATTTATATCGCCCTGCGGTTGCGTGGCTGCGCCGCAGCGCATCAAGGTTGAGCGACCCGCCTGCCAAGCGCCAACGGCCTGCCAAGCGCCAACGGCCTGCCAGGCGCCAACGGCCTGCCAGGCGCCAACGCGGTAAGGCTGCGATCAAGGCATCGCCGCTGCCGTTTCGCGGCTTGGTAGGCAACGTTACCGGCGATGGCACCTGATATACACAGGATTGTGTATAATTCGGTACATAAGGCGAGTTTTAACATATAGCTCAGTAAAATCGCCTCTAAGGACGAGTTATGAAAATCACTGCCGCACTGACCGATCTAGCGGTACTGCATGAAATCGGCGACCGCTTGGAGCGGCGCCGAATCGATGCAGGATTGACGCAAGCCCGGCTGGCCGAGGAGGCCGGTATCTCCAAGCGCACGGTGGAGCGGATCGAAGCGGGTCACAGCACGGAGTTTGTCATGCTACTGCGCGCTCTACGGGTACTGAGCCTGATGGAGGCGCTGGATCAGTTGGTGTCCGATCTGCCGCAAAGCCCCCTTATGCTTCTCAAGGGCCGAGGTCGCGCGCGCAAGCGCGTGGGGCGTTCACGGCGAATGCCGGACGGCACGGCGCCGCGCAGACCGGCCGCACCCTGGAAGTGGCGGGACTAGCGCATGGCCGTCGTAGCGGAAGTGCGGCTGTGGGGCCGTGCGATCGGGGCGGTCGCCATGGAGGAAGGAGCCGTTCACGCCGCGTTCCAATATGACCCGGCCTTTCTCGCCAGCGGCGTTGAACTCGCGCCGGTCAGCATGCCGCTGTCGCGGCGGATTTATCAGTTTCCGTCCCTAACGGAAGTGTCGTTCCACGGCCTGCCGGGCCTGCTCGCCGATTCACTGCCCGATAGGTTCGGCAATACACTGATCGATGCGTGGCTTGCCACCCAGGGCAGGCGGCCCGAGAGCTTCAACGCCGTAGAGCGGCTCTGCTACATCGGAGTTCGTGGCATGGGTGCGCTTGAGTTCGTGCCCACCAAGGGTCCGCCGCTGCAGCGATCGGCCACGGTACGGTTGGATGCATTGGTCGAACTGGCTTCGCAGGTGCTCACGCATCGAGCGTCACTGCAAGTGTCATTCGCTCCCGGTCGGCGGCATGCGGGGTTGCAGGACATGCTGCGTGTGGGCACGTCCGCGGGCGGTGCGCGGGCGAAGGCCATCGTCGCGTGGAATCGAGCCACGGACGAAGTACGCTCGGGGCAAGTGCCGGCTCCGGCCGGCTTCGACCACTGGTTGCTCAAATTCGACGGGGTTCGCGCAAACAAGGACCAAGAGCTCGAGGACCCCAAGGGTTATACCGTCATCGAGTATGCGTACGCGCTCATGGCCGCCGCTGCCGGTATCGACATGTCTGAATGTCGTCTGTTGGAAGAAGGCGGCCGGCGCCATTTCATGACGCGGCGGTTCGATCGTCTGAGCGATGGTGGCAAGCTGCATATGCAGTCCCTGGCTGCGCTCGCGCACCTCGATTTCAACGCCCCCGGCGCTCACTCTTATGAGCAAGCCTTCGATGTGATCAAGCGCCTTGCGCTTCCCATGCAAGCGCGCGAGCAGCAGTTTCGCCGGATGACCTTCAACGTGGTCGCCCGCAATCAGGACGATCATGTCAAGAATATCGCGTTCCTGATGGACAGGGCGGGCGCCTGGTCGCTTTCACCCGCCTTTGATATGACCTACGCGTATAACCCGGTCGGCCTGTGGACGAGCCGTCACCAAATGACGATCAATGGGAAAACGGACGGCTTCGCCCGGGAGGATTTCAAGACGGTCGCGCAGGTGGCGGGACTGAAGCGCGGCCGGGACGAGGCCATCCTCAGCGAAGTGATCGACGCGGTCAAAGAATGGCCGCGCCACGCCAAGGCGGCCGGTGTGCTCGATGCGCAGCGCGATAAAATCGCGCGAACATTGAGGCTGAAGTTCGATCGCCGCGGATTGCTGACGTCGCAGCGATGAGGCATCTTCAGTGCCCAGGCGATAGTCACCAGCAGATGAGGCGATGCGACCCTGCCGATCGCGGCGGCGAAGCTCAGGGCACGGCAGATAGCGCAATCTGCCGCCGCGGCTCCGCGTCACGCCTTGCGATTGACAAACTCCCACACCTTGGAGATCACGACCGATCCTTCGCCGACCGAGGATGCCACACGCTTGACCGAGCCTGCGCGCACGTCGCCCACCGCGAAGATTCCGGGAAGCGAGGTGGCGAAGGGCGAGGCCGCAGAGCCCTCGCCGGAACCGGTGATCACGAAGCCTTTGTCGTCGAGTTTCACCAGATCCGAGAGCCATTCGGTATTCGGCACGGCGCCCACCATGATGAACAGCGCACGGGTGTCGATGCGGCGGGTCGCCGCGCTCTTCACGTCGCGAATGGTCAGCGCCTGAAGATGCTCAGCACCATGCAGAGCGTCCACCTCGGCGCCGTACTCAATTGAGATTCTCGGATCCGCAGCGAGCCGGCTGGAGAGGTAGCTCGACATCGAGGCCGCAAGCGACGAGCCGCGCACCAGCACCCGCACGCAACTCGCAGAACGGCTCAAGAACATGGCTGCCTGCCCCGCCGAATTGCCGCCGCCGACGATGATCGCTTCGGTTCCCTTGCAATAGCGCGCCTCCATTTCGGTGGCGGCATAGTAAATGCCGGCGCCTTCAAAATCGGCCAGGCGGTCGAGCGGCGGTCGGCGATATTGCACGCCGGTTGCGACCACCACTGCCCTGGCACGGACTCGCTGTCCGTTGTCGAAGGTGGCGCAAAAGCTTTGATCCGAAAGCTTCTCCAGGAGCTTCACCCGTCGCGGTATCGCGAAGCGCGTGCCGAACTTCATTGCCTGTACCTCGCCACGCCAGACCAGGTCCGCACCGGAAATGCCGGTCGGGAAACCCAGGTAGTTCTCGATACGGCTGGAAGTACCGGCTTGGCCGCCGATCGCAACGTCCTCCACGACCAGCGCGCACAGGCCTTCGGCTCCCGCATAGACCCCCGCGGCAACTCCCGCGGGCCCGCCGCCCACGATCAACACGTCAAACGTCTCGTCGTCGCGGAAGTCGAGATGCAGGCCCAGCAGTCGCGCAACCTTGTCCGGCGTCGGATCGGTCACGACGATATTTCGCCCAAATATCACCGCCGGCTCCCCCGGAGCAATTGCGCAGGCGCGGGCGGTGGCCTCGGCTTCGGCACTGCGCAGCGGCAGGGAACTGTAGGGAATGCGGTTGCGGCTGGCAAACTCCGCGATGCTGCGCACATTGCGGTCCTCCTCTTCGCCGATCAAGCGCAGGACGCCGTCGCGGTCGTCGAGTTGGCGTCGACGGCGCGCAGAAAAAACCGTGATGATGATGTCGGACATCTCTGGGATTTGAGACATCAGTTTCAGCATCGCCTCACGCGGTACCTCGATCACCCGCGTTTCCAGAACCGCGCGCATCGGCAACGACCAGGCGCCGCCGTTCAAAAAGGCGATCTCGCCCATGAACTGGGTCGGACCCAAGGTGAAGGGCAGATGGCGCTGGTCGGTATAGGGATTGACGACCTCTACCTCGCCGTCCTCGACATAGACAAAGCGATCGATCGGCTCGCCGGGCCTCGCGAGAAACGTACCCGCAGGATAGGTGGCGATCGTGCCCGCCTCACGCAGCGCCTGAACGTGCGAGGCGTACAGCGGAGTTCGCTGCATTTGGCGTAAATCGCCGCCGATCGTTTCCATGTTTCCGCTCGTCCCGTGTAGGGCCAGGCTCTGCCAGTACGCCTATCTGGGGAGGCGCTGACGGATTTTCAAGCCATAGGGCGAGCCTGCGGGATCGGCGCAAAGCATGCCTAGTATTTTGCGGTAAAGGCTAGATAGAGCTGCCGCCCCACTGAGGCGCCGCCAAAGCTAAGACGGTCGTGGTGGGACGTCCGCGACGGCTTTATGCATGATCATAAAACCACGCCGCCGCGGCGTACCCACCGTGTTCACTTGACCGTGGCGAGGGGCTGCGCTGCTGCCCACAACGCATCGGCTCCCAACCGAACGGTGTAGTCGGGATTCGAATAGACGAAACGAATGACGCCCGAGGTGTCGATAATGAACACCGAGGGGACCGGCAGTTCGTGCTGCTTGGTACCGGTCGTGGCTTCGAGATCCACACCGTATTCCAGCAATTTGGCGAACGTCGCGCCGTCCACGTGATAAGCAACCTGAAAGGCCCTTGCCGCCTCCAGGTGACTGTCCGATAGCAACGTGTAGTGGATGTCGGTCGCCTTGAGACTGCTGTACAACAGTTCGGGTCGATCGGTACTCAAGAACACAATTTCAAATCCACTCTTGCGCAGTTTCGGCTCGACGAGGTGCAGGTCGCTCAGTTGCGCATTGCAGTACGGGCACCAACCACCTCTATAGAACAGCACGACCGTGGGCTTCTTGTAGCTGTCGGGAAGGAAGGTCCGCAGCGTGCCTTCCGTCGTACGGGCCGCGAAGATCGGCGCTCGAGCTCCCACCGAAAGCGGCTGCACTTGCTGTGGACTATCGGGGATGCCGGCGAGCACCGGCAGGGCGACCAGCGTGCAAATCAGTCCAATTAACCGCGAATAGTATTTCATGATGTCTCCGAGAATTGCGTGAAAGAAACAAGAGGCCGTGCGTTGTTGGTTCGTCCGCATGACGCGGACCGAATCTCACCTTAATCTGCAGTTCGTTGGAAATGCCGATTGGGTTACGGCCAATCACGCGTCGGCCGGCGGTCCAGTTCGGGGGAGGCCCCAAATGGTTGACGACAAGCAGTTGACCGTGGATCGGGGTCCGTTATTTCCCAGACGGCTCTCTTTGTCGAGTCGCCAATCTCCACGAAAAACGGGCGTTGCAACCGGCAATGCATGGTGTTAAAAAAACCACTGAAATCAGCGATCTGGGTGATCGGCCTCAAGCGGTATCGACGACTACCGTTCTCGGCGCCGGCTCGAGATGCCGCGCATTGGGTGTGTTTTCCGTTGCCAGCGCCGCCACGAATCTGTCATGGATGTGTCCCGCCGCAAAGTGCTTGTATGCGCTTCGACGCCCGGCATCGCCGTATTGTGCACATAGCCCGGGATCGTTGTAGAGCCCGCTGATGAGGTGCCGCAGTCCATGAACGTCACCCGGCTCAACCAGCAAGCCTGAGTGGCCGGGCATGAAAGCCTCGGGAATCCCGCCGATCCGTGCGCCGATGACGGCCACGCCGCTCGCTTGCGCCTCGGCGATCACCCGGCAGAACGTCTCCGGTGCAATGCTGGGGGCAACCAGCAAATCCATCGCCGCATAGAAATCCCCGATCCGGGCCGTCCAACCCGCAAAATGGCATCGACTCGCGACTCCCGCATCTTCCGCGAGCAACTGCCAGGGCTTCGACTCGGGGCCGTCGCCGACGCACAGCAGATGTATGCGGGATGACCCCGCCATGAGGGGTGCAAGGGCATCCCACAGTACGCCGACCCCCTTCTCGCGCTCGACGCGCCCGACGAAACCCACAACGAAATCGCGCGGCGATAACCCCAGGGTGCTGCGGATGCGGCGCCGATCGCCGGGCCTGCGCAGCAGCCGATCCGTATCGACGGGGTTATATAGAACCCGGATGTGCGCCGCCGGAGAACCCTGCGCGATCAGTCGTTGGCGCGCAAATTCCGACACGACGAAGAAACGGTCCACGAGCCGCGGCAGCACGCAGCGGGTGTGCCAGCGTCGAATGTCCGGAAGGTGACGGAAGATCGCAACTTTGATACCCATCAGGCGCGCGATGATCCAGACGGTCCAATACAATTTGCTGCGATTGGTCACGATCCAGTCGGGCGAATCGCGACGAACTGCATTGATGGTCGTCAGCACGCCGCGCGGATCCGCTCCGCCGCGAAATGCGGTCGCATGCGTGCGGATACGCCGCTCCTGCAGCATGGCGGCGACGGGACTCCCGCGTTTGACGACTGCCGAGACGGTATGACCGCCCTCGGCGAGCGCGGCCGCAAGGCAAACCAGGTGCTGTTCCGTTCCCCAACCGTTGCGACTGGCGTCGACGAAAAGAATTTTCATCGCACACTCCCGAGACGATGAGCGTCGCCATAGGGTGTGATTGCCTTGAGAAGGAAATTCGCCATGCCTTTGTGGCCGCCGACCGAGAGGCGAGGCAATGCGAACGGGTCATCGTATGGACCGGCACGTCCTCGGCGGGTCGTGACCGCGATGCTGTAGCCGGCGCGGCCCGTGCACCATGTCGTATCGGCATTCAGACGACCATAGGGATAGCAGAAAGTAGAAATGGGAATGTGGAGGAGCCGCTGAAGAGTCTCGCGACTGTTCACCATTTCGTTCATTACTTCGTCGCGTGACAGGGTCGTGAGATCGCGGTGAGTACAGGTATGTGAGCCCACCTCGAATCCGGCATCAACCCACTCGCTGAGTTCCGCCTCGGTCATGAGCGGCTTCATGCCGCCGAGTCGATCCGCATCCCACCGGTTGTAAGAGCCGATGTGCTCGCTCACGACGAAGCACGTCGCGGCAAACCCATATCGCTTCAGCAATGGCGCCGCGTTTTTAACATTGTCCGCGTAACCATCATCGAAGGTCAGCGCCACACAGCGGGCGCCCTTGCCCGCACGCAGCCGCCGGATTCCTTCCGACAGCGTCACACCGATCCGACCCAGGCGCTTCAGCCACCATAGCTGGCGTTCGAATCGGTCCGGTGCCACGTAAAGCCGCGGCAGCTGCACGCCAACCGGTGCAACTGCGACATTGTGGTAGTTCAAAATGGCCAGCATAGTCGGTTCCTTTCGACCGACAGTGTTGCGCCGGCAGATCCTACCAGTGAGACGTCACCAGGGTCGCGAATCAACCGCAGGGATAGCGGCTATCGGGCCGCTATCGGCCGGCAGCGAACTGCCAGGTGAACCCTGCATTGATAATTCGGGGCAACCAGGCATTGGTGCTGAGAATCGGGGTGTTGCTCGGGGATTCCACGCCCAGGTGGGTGCAGCACGGGTTGGTCTTATCGGTGATGTTGGTTGCATCGATCCACAATGCCAGTTCGCCGATGGCGATAGGCACGCTTTGGGAGACGCGTAGGTCGGCGGTCCAATAGTCGCCCCAGCGTGCCGAATTACGTGCTCCCACCACAAGGTATGCCGGAAGAAGGGGGCTGGTTTGCACCACCGTGACAGGGGTCCGCGGCCACCCGCTGTGCCAGCCGACCAATACCGACGCGGAGAAGTGCGGCCGGACCCAGGAGAGGTCCATGTTCACGGCATTCGGCTGATCCCAACTGCGCGGAACATCGTGGCCGTTCAATTCATCCGTGGTGTGCGACCGCGAGTACGTCGCGGATGCTTCAATTCCATTTCCAAAGTTACGTCGAAAGCTCAACTCAACGCCGGCCGTTTCGGCAGAGGTCGGCGCCAACCTCACCCGATCCGCGCCAAGCGGCGGCAACAACACGAGCGGATTGAGAATGTTGTCGGAGTAGGCTGCAATCGTCGTCCAGTGGTTGCGGTACGCCTCGAGGCGCCAGTGGGTGGCACTGCTGCTGTCGTACGTGACCCCGGTGATGGCGTGGGTGGCATGCGTGGCGGGGTCCGGCGCCAGTTGATTTTCTCCGGAACGCCATTCGCCCACTCGCTGGGCCTGCGCAAATTGACCCCAGGAACCGTACACGTGCCAATCGGCACCGGGGTCAAACCGCATGTTGATCCGCGGGCTGAATTGCGAACGCGTGACGAGGCGGCGATAGTCTTGCTGGTCGAAGCGCACGCCAATCTCTGTCGTGAAGGCTCGCCATTCTCGGTGCACATCGGTGTAAATGCCGAGTGTGCTCGACTGAAGCGACTGTTGCGAGGCCACCGATGCGTCGGGAGGTCTGCCGAAGCTCAATGCAATCGGTTGCGCGAATTGCTGCTGCCGGTCGAAAGCGAACTCGGCTTTCTCCAGCGTGGCGGCGGCGCCCAAATTCCAGGTTGTCGTCGAGGACTGAGCATATGACCAGTCCGTGCGCAGATCGGCCGCAGAGGTGTCGCGGCGTGCGGCGAGCCGGCCGACGGTCACGCCAGGCAAGTTCAGCGTGCCATTTCGCCGAAGTTCGATATTCGTTACCGAGATCGCACTGCGCGAATGCAGTGCGCCGCTCAAGTTCCAGTCCGAGGCGAGCCAGGTATATAAATCTTTATTACTTACGTCCGCTTGTTCCACTGACGGATCGGTGGCGAGCTGCACGCGATCATCGAGCAGGATCCATCCCAGCGTCCAGGCGGCAGCGGAATTGGCCTGCCAACGAATGTGTCCCAGCGCGTCTATGTAGGCCGGTGCGCCAATATCGTCGTTCAGGGGTTTCAATGCCATGTTGTGAGCACTATGCCGCACCGTGGCCAACCACTCGACCGGCCAGCGCTCTGCGCGCCCCATCGCCGAGAAGTTGTAGCTCATGAGGCTCGCCCCGACGCGATATTCGTAGCCGGAATCGACCGCTCGTGGCGTCAAGTCCAAGACACCGGCTGAGCGCGTGCCATATTTAACCGGAAAACCGCCTGTGTACACATCGACCCGACCCACTGCGGCGGGATCGAAGGCACTCATCGGAGTCTGAAAATTCTTGAAATGGAACGGATCGATCAGTGGAATCCCGTCAAATTGCACCAATACTTCGTTGAGAAATGCGCCCCGGATGTAGGGTCGCGATGAGAGATTGGTGGCGAGCCCCGGGGATGCATGGATCGCCCGCAGCGCATCCTCCTGTGAGCCGGGCACCCGCTGCAAATCGCCCGGCGCGAACGCAATCGGCTCACCGATGAGGATACTTTCGAACGCGTAGCGGCTGGAGAATACCGTTAACTCCTCAAATGGCCCCTGACTGGACGAGGGCACTTCCATGGAAGGCGGCGCCTTGGCGGTCACCGAGATGGGCGCGCGTGGCTGCCGGGTGACGATGTAGCGCCTAGGCTCTACGAGTCGCAAGATTAAACCGTTTGCGGCGAGCGCATTGACCGCCCTTGAGAGCGCATCTGAACCCTGCAAAGCAGGACTCTCAAGGCCTGGCGGCACGAGGTCGGAGCTGTAAAGAACTTCGACCCCGGTTGCTTGGAGTGCCTGCAGGAGATCCGCGACTTTTACAGGCGACTCCGCGGCCGCCGCACCCGTCGCTGCTGCAATAAGGACGACGCTCGCCCAGCCGCCTCGCGTACGTGGCATGGCCACCGGCTAAACCGTCATTCGCAGCGCACCCCCAGATCCATCAGTTTGAGTTTACTAGAATTGTATCGCCGCGTAGTTCATAACGCAGAGACGTCGTTTCCAAAACGTTGGACAGGGTATCCAGGGGCGAGCGTTCGCGAATCTTGCCGTGCAGGATCGTACGCTTAGCGGTCTCGAGCGCTTGCGCATCCCCAAACTCGAGGCGGCGGCCCGACTCACGGCTGACCCACTGCAGGAATACCATTAGATGCTGCCCTTCGATCTCAAAGCCGGGAGCCACCTCGGCCAACCACTGCCAATCCGCTCCATAAGTCGCAACCGGCCGTTGCACGATGGGCCCGCCGGCGGTCGCGACCACTTCCGTTCCCGCATCCGCCAAAACAACGCTCACCTGGCCGAGCGCATCGGACGCGCCGCGCAAGCGGATACGCCCCTCTCGCACGCGAATCCGCACGCCCGACGCGTCGCTCATAACCTCGAACTCAGTCCCCACATGCTCAATCACCCCAGCCTGCGTCGATACCGCGATTGACGCCGAGACGGCCGGCAATGGCGGCATGTCGACATAAATTGTGCCGTGTTCGAGACGAACCTCGCCGCCATTCACGATGTCAACAGCGCTGCGGGCAGCGATTCGCAGCGTCCCGCCTCCGGCAAGGGCGATCAACACCGGGGCACTGCCCACCATCAACTCGTCACCCGCACGCACGAGATCTCCGGCACGCAGAGTGCGGTGGCGTAGCAGGGTGCCGCGCTTGTCGATGTCTCCATCCGCTCGATAGACCGACCCGAATAGGGTGGGAGCCATGGTAGGGCGTACAAACCAAATGCCCGTCACCGCCACGAGAACCACGGCCGCCGCCATCCCGGTCAACGCCCAGCGCCGCCGAGTTATGCGCTGCCGCCGCACCACCAGCGCCCGCCACTCGTTCTCGGCCACCGACCGCACCCGCTTCAATGCCTCTGGACCGAGGTAGTCCGCCGGCAGCGTATTCTTGAGCATGCGATCGATCTCCGGGTCGACCATGTCGTCCGAATGGTCCGGTAGGTTCTCAGTCATAGCACTGGTCTACCGCGGTATCGCGTTGCTCGGTCCGGCGCCAATAGTCGCGAAACGCATCTCGAGCCCGGGCAAGCAGCGATTGCGCGGCGATCGGCGTGACACCCAGCTGTCCGGCGATCTGCTCCACCGACAGTCCGTCGCCGTATTTCGCTTCCAGAGCGAGCGCATAGCGCTCGGGAAGTGCCGTCAACGTCCGCATCACGGCTCCCCGCATCAGTTGGGCATCCACCTGCGCCCCTGGCTCGTGTTGGGGCAACACGCGTAGCTGCTCCGATTCATGCACCAGGGTGTTCGGGTCGTCCAGGGTCTCGTGAAGCGGGCGCCGCGCCGTTTTGCGGTAGACGTCGGCGATCTCGTGCCGGCAAATTTCCGATAGCCAGGTAAACAGTGCGGCCTCGCCGCGATAACTAGCGAGATTGCGGATAGCCTTTACCAGGGTGTTTTGCACGATATCTTCCACATTCGCCGGATCCCACCCCGAGCGCCGCGTGGCAAATGCTGCAAGGCGGGGAGCGTTCGAATGAAAAAATTCATCAAACGCGCGCTGATCGCCCGCGTTCATTCTCGCCACCAACGCGCGGTCCGGTTCATGCACCTTGTCAACATCCTGCACGCTTGACAGCGAGGACTGTCAGCTTAGACGTGATGAAAGCGGGATATCAACCGCAAAGATGTTGATCGGGGGTTGGGTCGGACGCTCGACTTAGTGACCCAGAAGAGCTTCCAACCGGGGGATCCCGGGCTGATCCAGCATCTGAGCGGCCGCACCCCCCCCGTCCGCGGTTTGGAAAGACTTCGGCAAGGGCTTTCCGGCTACCGCTAGAATGCCGGTCGGATCAACCGGAATGGCGTTTTCAAAGCGGGGGAGGAATCGACGATGCAGAGAATCCCGATGTTGAAAGATGACGCCGGCAAGGGCGGCGGCGGGCGCAAGGAGCCCAAGAACGTGCTGGGTAATCGACTCGAAGTCTGCTCCTTGAGCCCGATGACCGGTTTTTTTCGCGACGGCTGCTGCGACGCCAGCCGCGAGGACATCGGCAGCCACACCGTGTGCGCCGTCATGACCGCCGGATTTCTTGAGTATTCAAAGTCCTGCGGCAATGATCTCTCGACTCCAGCACCGGAATTCGGCTTTGCGGGACTGAAGCCCGGTGACCGCTGGTGTCTGTGCGCACCTCGGTGGCAGGAAGCGCTGCAAGCGGGACGTGCGGCGCGCGTGGTCTTGCGCGCCACACACGAAGGTGCCTTGAGCTTCTGCTCGCTCGCGGACCTCAAGCGCTTGGCAGTAGATCTCGATTGACTCGCCGCGCCCGCCGCCCAGGAATGTGGCCGCTCAATGGAGGAGCAAGCACGCGACATTCTTCGGACGGCGCTGTCCGGGCGCTCACGAAAGGGGAAATTGCGCCTCGCGAAGCCATGCGTGAGCCGGTGATCTTGGATACATGATCGTTCTTGATACCAACGTGCTTAGGCACCGAAGAGTGTCGTTGTGAAATGACGATTGCGAATCGAATTCCCGTACTCACCCCGCAGGGACACCTCATGCTCGCCCCGGCGGATGAGGCACGTATCTTGCCGGACTATCTGCGGGATCGTCTGGAGGCTGCGTTTGAGCGCGGTGCTGGACACTGGCTGCGACACTCTACGGAATCGGCGCCCGGCTCGATGTGGAACCGGAGCTTCTGTTCAGCTTGCGAAGGGTCGACGCCAAAGAATTGATCGCAAGCGCCGGGGAGGGGACCCCGGTTCAAAAACTGCCGGATGCCGGGCGGATTCTGGACTCGTCGAAATTGTCCGACCTATTCGGGATCGACTTTGGTGGTATGGATGCGAAGGCGCCTCATAAACCGAGCGTCAAGAAAGCGAAGTCGGTGGCTCCTCTGGCCAAGTCCGCGAACCGTGTCGGCAAGCGATCGGCGCGAGGGAAATCCAGAGACCGGAAGTCCTCACGGGGACCTTAGGGGGCCCTTCCCAGCGTGAACTCAACCGTCGTACCCGTCCCGCGGCTCGACAGGATGCGCACCGACTGGCCGTGCAAATCTATTATGCGCTTGACGATGGCAAGACCGAGACCCGCTCGGCCGCGATCGGAGTGGTCCGGTGCCGAATAGAACCGGTCGAAGATTCGCGGCAGGTGCTGCCGCTCAATTCCACTTCCCGTATCGATCACGCGCACGCGTATCAGCGTCGGCTCGACCGACATTTCGGTGCGCACGCGCCCGCCCGCGGGCGTGTAGCGCAGCGCATTCTCCAGGAGATTCCCCATCACTCGCTCGATGAGCTCAATGTCTCCCAGGGCGAGGATGCAGTCAGTCTCGAGAAGGCTGTGCATCTCGACCCCGCACTCCCGTGCACGCACTTGAAAGCGCAGCGCGACGTCTTGCAGAAGCTCCGCTACGACAAAGGGCTCGAGGTGCGGCGTGACGGTGCCGGATTCCAGCTTGGCGAGTTCGAACAGGGCATCTATGAGTCGACCGAGCTGATCCGTCTGGCGAAGGGCAACGTTGAGGTGTGCCCGCATTTCGCCCTGCGAGACGTCCTTGACGATGGCGGTCTCAATGTAGCCGCGCAGTGAGGCAAGCGGCGTGCGTAGATCGTGCGATACATTCGCGATGAGTTCGCGCCGCAGCTCATCGGTTGCCTTGAGATCCCGGATCTGATGCTCGATCGCCTCTGACATTGTCCGAAACCGATCGGTCAAGGCACTGATTTCATCCCCGGGTGCGGTGGGAACTGTACGTCCGAGCGCCGTGGCGGGCAGTGCCATCGCCCACGCGTGCATCCGATCATCGAGCCTGCGAAGCCGGCGCGTCAGCGCAGTAAAAAGAACGCCGGCGATCAGCAGCGTCGCCGCGAGCACGAGAGCAAGCGCCAACGCGCCCGTCCGAAGCGTATAGCTCCCTCGTAAATGCGCGGCGATCGATCGTGCCGGCTGCCCGCCGAGCACTACATACAAATATCCTTGTAGAGATCTCCCACTTTGAATGGGCGCGACCGAAAAGACGCGCTGTGCCGCGGCACTCGTCGGATCATCTCCATACAATGGTCGGCGGTCCGAGAACTGCAGAAAGGTCCGGATCGGGTCGAGCCGCACCGAATCCCGCCGCATGCGATTGCGGGGTATCGCGGTACTGAGCACGTGCCCGGACGGATCGAGCAAATACAGCTCCGCGGAAGGGTTCACAGTCATCGTGCGATGGGCCAGCTCGCGCAGAGCGGCTTCATTGACCTTGCCACCCTCGAGCAGCGGCAGCTCTTGTGCCACATACGGCGCAATGCCCGAATTGAGCCGCTGGAGTACTTCGTCGGAATAGCGGTCGCTGGTGTAGCTCAGCAGGAGCAGAAGCCCGATCGAAAGGGCGGCGAGCAGCAGCGCGAAGGCGACCGTGAGGCGGACGTGCAGAGCTCTCATGAATCGGTAGTTGCCTGCTCCGTTGTGCAGAACCGGTAGCCGACACCCCAAACCGTCACGATATACCGAGGTCGCGTTGGTTGCGTCGCTAGTTTCGCGCGCAGTCGGTTGATGTGGGAATTGACGGTGTGTTCAAAGGTGTAGTGGGTCGTCCCCCACACCTGATCGAGTAAGTGCGCCCGCGTGAAGACCTGTGAGGGGTGCTGCATGAGATGAAGGAGGAGATCAAATTCCTTCGCCGTCAGTTCCAGCGCGTGTCCCTCGCGCTTGGCGATCCGACGATCAAGATCAATCTCCAGATCTCCGGCACGCAAACTCCTGAGTTGCACGGGGGATTGGCGGGCGAGTTGCTCAACGCGTCTCAGAATGGCCTTCACTCGCGCCGCGAACTCAACGACGCTGAAGGGCTTGACCAGGTAGTCGTCGGCCCCCGTCTCGAGCCCCAGCACTCGATCGAGCTCGCTGGCGCGCGCGGTCAACATCAGGATAGGAGTGTACGTGGTGCTCAAGCGAACGCGGCGGCATATTTCCAGTCCGTCGAGATCCGGGAGACGCAGATCTAGAACAAGGAGACTCCACGCCGTTCCGTCCAGCGCTCGCGCCAGGCCGCTGCGTCCGTCGTAAGCCGTGTCGACCTCGCAACCCAGATCCTCGAGATGCAGCGCGACCAGCCGTGCGATGTCGGGCTCGTCCTCAATGACAAGCACCCGGCGTGAGTTCGTGCCTCTAAAGCCCTTCGGACGGCGGTCGTACGACGCCATGCGGCTGGAGCGAATCCCTCGCGACTCAGTGAACATAAAAGTTGCTCTCCGTCTAAAGGACCGGAAGCACCCGTCAATTATTGCTAACAGAGGCCACCTATGGAGGCGAGAGCCGGAGCACCGACAGGCCTCCGACTCTCGTCTACTCCGCTCCAGCGGGGGGGCGTGCAGTACGCGCACTCTCCCGCCAAGTTCCTTCAATTCAATCGGGCAGCGACGCCGCACACGATTACAGGGCCGGCACTCCCAAACGGCGCACCATTGGGTCCCGTGATGTAACCGTCTCTCGCGAGCTTCAAAATGCGGAACTCCTCGGTCAGAAGACCGCGATAGCCCTTGTCGATTGCCTCATCGGTCCATTCATAGAGGTTGGCGTCCCAGACCGGGCTGTAGTCGCTGGCAATCGTGGGAATGCCACCAAACGTATTGTTCGGTCGATGGCCGTCCAACAGGGCAGCGGACAGGCCTTGACGCTGAGGATTGGCGCAGCCGCCCTTCGATGCGCCGTTGGTCGCAATGAAGATACGTTCCACAGCGCTGCGGGCGATGTCATCGATCCCGACCTCGAGCCGGCGCATACGGGGGGCGAAGGTGTTCCCCTCGATCGCCGATACGGTGGGATCGCTCGATTCGGTCGAGATGTAAAGGACCGGCTTGCCAAAGCTAAAGCCGTTGATCAGAGCCAACGTGACGGTGCGATTCGCCGGATCGATGGCGATCACCTGGTCATGCACGAGTTTGTAGTCCGGATTGCCGTTGGGAAAGTTGATATCCGCATCATCCACCGCGGCGGCAACGACCGGTGCGTCGTACACGATGCCGTCGACCCTGACCAGCGGGCTGTAGTCGGCATCGCCGACCGATCCTGGCTGAGCCCGGGCGGGCGGGAACGCTCGCTCTTCGGGGCCGGCCACGACCACCCGGTTTGGACTGAAGTCCACTACGCCGGATTCAAAGAGAAACGTGCCGTCGGAGCGACGCGTGGCGGGACGTGCGGCGCTGCCGGCATTGGGCAGTTTCTTGGAGAAATTCACCCCAAGGCGCTCCGCCTCAGCTTGGTTGCCTGCATCGAGAATGATGTACCAGGCGGGCTTTAGACCGGACGGCGTATTCACCGCGCCCTTGAAAAGCGGCAGGGTGATCGTTCCTCTGGGCTTGCCGTTGGGGACATTCACCCCTGTCAGCTGTTCGATCGGTAAATCGAATTTACCCGAGCGCAGCAGCTGGACGGGCCCTGCAAGCTCCGGGTCCGTGAGCGAATCGGGCGGTGGAAACTGTGAAATGTCTACTTTCGTACCGATCGACGCCAGGGGCGGGATCAAGTTGCAGCCGGGCCCCGGCCCATTTGCTGCAGGTCCGGGACCATTCCCGGCCTGCGAAGAGTCGTTGTCGGCGAATGCCGCCCCCGCGATAATCGTTGCGGTGAGCGCGGCCAACGCGATTCCACGACGCCTTCGATTCGGACGATTCACTTCGAGCGAGGCCAGCCAAGCTTGGCCACCTTCTGAGAGTCGATTCATCATGCACTCCTGTAAAACGTGATTATTGAGGTCGATGATCGGGAGAGATCCCGATAGCCGTCGCGAAGCCTAGAGTGCGTATCTCACGTGTTGTTCACGCTGTTGTCACAAGTGACGTGATATATCCAACCGAGGACTAAGTCGGCTCTTCGGGCGCATTCAGGCGCGCAATGCGCACCAACGCCGGCGGATGCGAGTCGAAGAAGGCGGAATAGATGCGGTCGGGGGTGAGAGTGGATGCGTTGTCTCGAAACAGCTTGACCAGCGCCGCAACCAGCTTCCCGGCGTCGGCGTGAGCGGCGGCAAATTCATCGGCTTCGACTTCTTGCCGGCGCGACCACCAAGAAGCCAGCGGCGTCGAGAAAAAACAAACACGGGGACCACCAGCACAAACAGGGTCAGCGCCGTTTCCGACGAGGGAACCGGCACTCCAAGTGCGGCATACAGCTCCGCTTGGCGCGCAGCCCATGCCAACAGCGACGCAGTGAACGCCGTGGCCGGTGCAGCGCCGCATTATGTCATATTTGCGCGGCATCAACCATTTTAGCTAAAATAGCCAAATGCCAAAAAAAGTATCCGCCAGCGATGCCAAGAACAATTTCGGCGGTCTGCTGGACGATGTTGCGGCATTGGGACGTGTGGACATCGTGAAACATGGGCGGCTCGTCGCTGTGGTGCTATCCCCGCGCGCGTTCGAGTCCTCGCTGGCGGTGGGTGTGGCGGAGGCAAATGACATCCAGTGGGGCAAAAAGCACATGATTCCCCTGGAGAATGCCCGCGCTGCGCGGATGCTGAATCGCCCGAGCACTTTCGATGAAGACTGAAAGGGATATCGAAGCGCCTCTGACCCCCGAGGACGTGCAGAAGATCCTGAGCATATGCTCGCCGCGCGGCCTTCTCGTCGGCGGCCAGGCGCTTGCCTTCTGGGCCGATCACCTGCGGGTCGAGCGTCCGGCGAACCTGGTTTCCGGCGTGACGGCCGATGCAGATTTCATCGGAAATTCCGCTCTCGCCAAGGATCTCGCCAGGCACCTCGGCTGGCAGATATGGATACCCGCGCTCGATGATTCGACTCCGCAAACCGGCAAGGTGACTCACCGCACGAAGAGCGGGGAGGTGAAGCAAGTGGATTTCCTCTCAGGGGTTGTCGGTCTTTCCACTAAAGACCTCGCTCGTCGTGCCATTGAGATGGAAGTGCCGAATATTGGTCACCTGCGAGTGATCCACCCCATCGATGTGCTGGACAGCCGCATACAGAACCTCCACTTGCTACCCGAGAAACGTACTGATGCCGGAATTTCCCAGGCTCGGCTCGCCGTGGATGTCGTCCGCGCGTTCATTCGGCAGGAAGTGGCCACTAGAGATGAAAGAGTGGGCCTCAAACTTCTCGAGCGGGTCGCCGACATCGCCGGCGATATGGCCGCGATCCGAGTATTTCTTCTTTATCGCGTCGATCCCTTGAACGGCGTTCCGCTCGACGACTTTCGAACCACCTCCGCCCTCCACAAAGTGCGCTGGCCCCAAATCGTTGCGGAGGTTGGTAAGAAGAGGGAATCGCTGCGCAGGTTGTCGTCCAGGTCAACTCGATCTGCGAAGTGACGAATTCGATGTGACGCGATACCCCATGACTGTGTTATATTACTAGTCATTGTGACGGTACTGAGTAGGGGGGGGGCATGGCCGACAAGCGTAGTAAGGCGCACGAAGGTGTGCGGGTTTATCGGGCGAAGATGAAGCAGCAAGGGTTTCGACAAATCAGTATTTGGGTTCCGGACACCAAGTCGCCGCAGTTTCGCAAGGAATGTCGGCGCCAATCGCGGTTGGCGAGCGCGGCCGACCAATCGGCGCAGTTGGACGACTTGCTCAATGTTGCTGCAGGATCCGTAGAAGGCTGGACTTGAAGCGCGGCGACATCGTGACAATAGCGGCACCCGGGGACTACGGAAAGCCTCGGCCAGCCTTGATCATTCAAGCGGATCTCTTCAACGATATTCACGCCAGCATTACGGTCGTTCCGCTGTCGAGCACAATTGTCGATGCACCGCTGTTTCGGATCACTATCGATCCGAGTCGGCAAAATGGCCTCAATCGGGTGTCACAAATCATGGTCGATAAGGTGCTGACGTTACCACGCGAAAAGATTGGCAAGCGGTTGGGCCATCTGGGCAATACCCTCATGATTCGAGTTGGACGCGCCCTCTCCGTTTGGCTGGGAATGTCATAGGAACGGGGACCTTAGATTCAACCAAGCTTCCAGTTGCTTCCGGCTGATTCCGAGGCCGCCCGTGCGTGAGATATCCAAATGATCGAGCTCCGCGAGCACGTCTTGCTTGAACTTGTCCCGGTGCTGCGGTTGGACTTGATCCGTGATGTGAGCCTCGATAAAACCCATGACTTCTGCAGGTGGCACGAGCGAGCGTACTAGGTCGGCCACGAGTGCACTGCACGACGCAAAGGCCGGTAAAGGGCGGCGATCTCATCGAACCCGACGACCTGAACGCTCGTGTCGAAGTGTAGACAGGAACGCCGGTATGCCCAGCAATATAGCTCCGCCAAGGGTCGGACATCGTTTAACTCATAGAAAACAATGGTCGCCTTTAGATAGTCGTTCTTACTGACGTCGACAAAGGACTGCGGCACGTAGTCTTGGGTGATGAGCGGAATGATCGATGCCAGCCGAGCTGTGCGTTTGTTCACGTCCACAAATGCCTGAAGATAAGCGATGTGGCCGAGGAGGAAAAAACTTTGCTCGAAGGGATCGTCGATGTGGCGCGCGGTGTCGAGCACCCGATTCAAGAGTTGTGTCAGCCGTTCTTTTCCCTCGACAGGCGCGTAGGTCGTGCCGGTCACGCCGATGCTGTCGCTCCGGATCTGCCCGGCCATTCCTGGTGGCACGAGGCTATCCGACAGCAGATAGTGCACCGTGCGAATCGTTTCTTCGGTGGCCGTCAAGGAGCGAACGTTCTGCACGAGGTACCTGATCGCCTCTTTGTGGTTCAGGATCATGATGCGCTCCGCGTCGAGTTTTCCTTGTGCGGATACGCCTTGAATCACGAGATGTTCGGTGTCGGCTAGGGTGTAGGTGTTGCCCTCCAGCCGGGCAGAGTTGTAGCTCAAATCGATGAGCAGGCGGTTGTAGATTTTTTGGATGTGCCCGCTTGTCCATAGAGCGGCGAGCGCTTGCCTTGAGCATGCAACCGCGCGCGTTGCTCGGCGGTCAGGTAGGTGCTTTGATTCGGGACATAACTTGCGAGCCACTCCTCTGAGTAGGTGACGGGGGGCCGAGTATAGATGGGCGCGTCAATGCGCTTTAGGAGTTGCTCGCTCTCGGACGAAAAGACGGATTGGAGCTGCACCGTGGAACGGCCCGCATCAGTATCGGCCGCCACGGCCGGCTGTCGCTGTTCTTCCTTTGCAGTCGGTTTCCAACGATAGCGTGTCCCTTTGCGGCTTCCAGAGCGCTCAATGGCACCCTCGTGCACCAACTCCCCTAACCATCGGCGCAGTGTGCGATCGGGCACATCAGCGATCTCAGTTTTGATTTCAGCCGGTGAGTTCCATCGTTCCGCGTGTTGACTCAGCAGCTGAGCAATCGAATGCTTATCGGCCATATATCGGCCAGCACTGCCAGTGTATAGACATATCGGCCATATATCGGCCAATAATGCCCTGGCATCTGCGGTGTGAGCTATATATCGGCCACTACTGACACGACGATGGGCTGCACGTGGAAGAGGGGATCTACAAGGGAGCGCGGATGCCTGAAGTGTTCTTAAACCTGCGGGTACCACAGATGATGCGATTACTTGCGCGCAGAACTGAGAAGTACTAGGAACTCCGGGAGCGCATCCGGGCGAGAGGCGACAAGTAGCCGGCCGTGTTGCACCATCGGGTCCGTAAAACTGTGGGATCGAATTGATACGGCCTGTCGCACCGAACTGCACTTCGTCGCGTCACGCTTACAAGGTTGGAGCGGGATAGACGTTAGATATTACAATCTCGCATAAGATCTGCCATCCGCACACCGAGACCCTTGGCAACCCTATGGAGGGTGCCTAGAGTTAAGTTTCTTTCGCCGCGCTCAATTGCGCTGTAATACGCGCGGTGCATTCCGATTAAATCAGCAAATGCCTCTTGGCTGACTTTTAGTGCCGTTCGACGCTTGCGAATCGCGGCGCCGAGGCTCATTAGAAGCTTTTCCTCCCTCATCAAAACAAGGTATTCATCTACTACTTCCATCGCTACCACTTTATAGATAGACTACATATAAGTAGGAAAGCATGGGAGCCGGATGAACATCACGGGTTTTCGCATGCTGATCGAATGCTTGAGCGCATTGCAGATCGCATTCCGTCGTTAGGTTTGTGCAGGACCGGGTAGCCCGACCCCGGAGCAATTGTCGATTGCCCTCGAGGTAGCCAACACGCTGGAGTTGGCTATTCCTGCCGATGCCGTGCGGCACTGTCCGCCACCCCGCGGCCATGCAAGCACCGCGCGATGCCCGTGTACTCCCACACAAATACGGAGGTTCGTATCATGTCATCCAAACTGCAGATTTCCATCCCGCAAGCCGCCTCCTGGCTTTTACGTCTCGCGGCGCACCCGCAGCTCTGCGATAACTTATGCCGCGACGCGGTCGCCTTCTCGGCGTGGTACGCGGCAGCGAACGGCCTCCTCGACTGGCCTGATGACGTCGAAACGATCCAAAGGACCGAGCGCGCGAAAAAGCTCTCGCTCGATCGCGTGATGAAGTTGCTCGCGCAAATGAACCACACTTTTGCAGGGCGCGCGAGTGCCGAGCAGGCGAAACTCCTCCTCGAAGGGTATGCGGTTCACGATTGGGTCTCAGACAATTCCCTGGTATTTCGTGCTCTCGCATCGGACCAGCAGCAGGCCCTCGGGGCATTGGATGACATTTCCGACCACTCCCGCGAGGCCATCTCCCCGTTTGCCGCGCGGCTGCATCAGCTCGGGCGGATACTCGGCCTATCTGCTCTCGAGCAGGACATCCTGGCGTTCGCCTTCTTGACTACCGCGTCGCAAGAGCTCGCAGGAATTTTCGAGCATCTCGCCGAGAACCGCTGGACTGCCGGAATATTGTGGACTGCGCTGTTCAAAACGAATACTGAGGAGCTCGGCAAGGCCATGCGCCCCAATTCGCCGCTGCGCTTGAGCGGGATGCTGATGGCCGCCGGCCGGCGAGTCCAGATCGCCCGAGTATCGGAATTTTGGATCGACTTGATCGCGGGTGGCGAGTCCGTGTTCGATTCGCTGCTCGAGCCCTTCGACAACAAAATCGGCTCCGGTCGCCCGGCGCGCCTCCTCGAGGAGGATCGCATTCTCGCCACCGAGATATTGAAAAATGACGCTGAACCTGGGGTGAAC